>CETL01147615.1_pt1 | contig 231544 bp, 244 predicted proteins | sample 356371 | NCBI WGS metagenome assembly CETL01 (sample SAMEA2622518, study PRJEB7988) | marine metagenome | biome: marine biome (ENVO:00000447); feature: surface water layer (ENVO:00002042); material: "saline water (ENVO:00002010), including plankton (ENVO:xxxxxxxx)" | depth 5 m | reverse complement strand
TGTCGAGTAGGTAAGGGGAATTTCACCCCAAACCTCTCACAGAACCGTGCTTGATAGTCTCCCATCACACGGCTCCTCATATACAAATCTAATCCGTTAGTTAGCATATCCAAGCTGCCAGTGATAAAACAGGTTCGGGTATTGTTTCCTCACCCTATCCAACCATGCATAGGCTTTTCGAATATTATTCCTGTAACGTTTATACCTATCCTTTGCCCACCTCATCAGTCTGGTACGTAGTACGTAAAACACCTTGTCCAGTTCATATCCCCGGAATCGACCGTAATAATGTACCCACCCTCTGATATATGGGTTCAATTGTTGAGCGATGTAGACTATACGATTACAGGAAGTCCGCTGGATATCCATCTTCCTGATGGTGTCAAGTATCCTTGAGCGTGACTGAATACTCATTGCGCAGTCATATCCCAGAAACAGTTCTCCTGTCTTCCGGTGTTTGCTCGTGCGCGGCTGAAAGCTAAAACCCAGAAAGTCAAATTTGACCACCGGATATTTGCCCCGTCTTTTTGAGTCCCTACAGTAAACAATCCTGGTCTTTTCACCATGCATTTCCAATCCACAGCTTCTCAGCCGTGTCTCCAGATTATCCTTCAACGCTCTTACCTCTGCCTCCGACTGGCAATGTATCACCACATCATCAGCATATCGTTCAAACTTCATTTCAGGATAATGCTTCTCCAGCCATGCATCTAGCGTATAGTGAAGGTAGATATTAGCCAGTAATGGACTGATCACGCCACCCTGTGGAGTGCCCTTTCTTCTGGCTACTTCTCTACCATCCAACTCTCTGACAGGAACGGTCAACCATCGTTGGATGTACATCATTATCCAACGCTCAGGAATATGACGTTCCAAAGCCTTAAGCATTTTCTCATGGTCTATGTTATCAAAGAATCCTTTGATATCCAGATCCAACACCCAATTGTATCGCCAACAATTTGTGCGTGCTGCTTCTAATGCTGCATGCGCACTCTTATTGGGTCGATAGCCATAGGAGCTTTCATGAAACAGTGCTTCAAACCTCGGTTCTATCAACCTCCTGATCACCGTTTGCGCTACCCTGTCGCTAATGGTTGGAATGCCCAATGGTCGTTTTCCTCCATCTGTCTTGGTGATCTCCACGCGCTTTACAGCTGATGGAAAATAACTGCCAGACGACAGACGATTCCAGACTTTGTACAGCTCGCGACTCTTGCATTTGGAATACAATTCCATACTCAGATCATCGATCCCTGCACTTTTGCCTTTCTTCTTCACTTCCAAATACGCTTCCCAAACCATCTCTTTGGTAATAGGTATTGATTTTGTCTGCTCAAATAATATCATCCTCTTCATTGAGTTGTATCCTTTTAGCTGACTGTATATGTCGACTCCTTCGCTCCTCTTCCATTACAGAAGTTTCATTACTACTACGAGTCGATCCGCCCCTATCTGATCCCTTGGTATTCAGCCTCTAGTTTGTTCCTATTGTACTTTTCCCTTAGCATTATCAGACAGGTTCTTGGGTTCCATAGCTAAGCCTGTATAAAGTTCACGCCTCCTATATGACGCCTGCCGTATAGCCAAAACTCAGATATCCACTATACTCCTTATGAGACCCATACTTTTCTCACTTTTGACAGATTATTACACGTTCTCGACACTTCTTCAGAGGTTCACTCTCGTTCGTCTCCTTTATACATACCTGGGTATTTCTTGAATACCCTTTTCCATAACGCTCACTACCACGGCTCTTTACCACAGCAGCTTATGGTGGTTTGGTGCACCCTTCTGATAGACTACACCGATGGGTCGGTTCCATCATCTTAACTATAGTTGCGCATATTGCAAATCAGCTTAGCAACATGCTCCCAACACACGTATGGCTTTGTGGCTTGGTTTTTCGGTAAACAGGCTCTCCGCCCGGATGATGAGATCATGCTGAAAAGCGAAGTACTCGGTTATGTCTTTGCCTTCCTTATAATAGTAGATTCTTGCAGCCCCTTCATGTACAAAATAGATTGTTCTGCAGGTCTGACCTATGGATTGAAGATCTTTGTTCTTTTTTACTGTTACTGTTGAGAACAGGTTAGAAATGGCTTCCAATGCTTCAGGAGTTAATTCCTGAATATCCCTTAAGTACTCAAGGAACTGCGCTGTGTCATTGATCTCCGGCATGATGATTTCTATTTATTACCGCTTAATCCACGCAACTTAAGGATTTGGTCCCAAAATCTCACAGATTCCCGGTTCACGGCTCAACTTATACATATATCCTGTAATTTTGAAGCATGATCTCTCTCGATCAAAAACTGGACGATCGCAACATCAAACCAACCACGATGGTCATACACTTTCACCAATTTTGGTGATATTTGTGAGTTCTAAATCCATAATAAAATTGGTCAAACTCACTTTCTCAACCGAGTATCAAACCTGAAGTTCTGATGATCAATGATCTTGACTTTGGCATAATCCGGATGGCCACAATTGAGAATAATATTGTGCGAGGTCTCTATGATACAGCTAGGTACCCTTAACCCTAAAGTGCTTCCATCATCAATCCAGCTTTGGCCAATCTCAGATAAGATCGTTGGTGCCGGGTATTGATTCCAATTGGAGGGCAGCTCTTTTACGGTAATTTCATAAATGGAGTCCGGTATCTCAATAGTTAAAACATCCAGCTTGGGAGATGATAAGACAGGAATATGGACAAGGGTTTCTAAAAGAGCTATCTCCTTGCTTTCTCCGGTATATAGGACAGGTGTCCCCCGCATATTCCACCTTCCGGGGTGTAATGCTGACCCTATACCACTCATATCAGCAGCATGTTTGCTCTTGGTGATCCTGTAAACAATCATAGATTATATCGGCAATTATCGATTTGTACCGGCAGTTACTGTCCCTAGCTGTAGACACCGTATTCGATACGGCCAAGTAAGTCCCTAACCTTGCTGACTCCACCAGGTACTTCTAAAACTTCTCTGGGTTCAAGTCCTCCTAATGCATGGTTGGGAAGATAGAGCCATTTGAAAAACGCCTCTTTCCCCTCAAATACTTCTGTACCAAAAAGAAAGAGATCCGCTAGCTCGAACAGTTGAATGGAGAAATTCCGTTCAAGCTTCTTCTTGCTCTTCACCCATCGATATATTGTAGGTTCTGACACATTAAGTAGCTCAGCAGCAAAAGATCTGGGAATCTTAAAATGCTTTCGGAAATTCAAGATGATGTTGGCATCAATTCCTTGCGCTGCCAGGGAAATAAAGTCAAAAGGACTTTCAATCTTGGATTTGATATATTCCTTTCCAAGAATCTCTTTGAGGTGCTGGTAATGCCTGGTGCTTGTACGTGATTTCTCAACAATCATTTGATAATATATTTTATCATATGAACGAATATAGACATAAATTAGTTTATCGATCTCTTAAACAATGAAATAAAAAGTAACTTCTTGCATATCAGAATACTGACAAGACCATTTTGTGGATCGGAAGATTCAGGACTCCTGGATCAGGCTTGATCAAAACGAACTTGCAATGACCCTTAAGTTGCTGTAGTGGTATCCGCATCTGATTGGAGCTGTAATATCCCTGCCGTTCATATCTTTTCCTCCATTCATTAAATTGAAAATCAACCGCAGTAAATAGATCTTCTGCCGAGCAATAGAAGTTTTCCCAATGTATGGTAAACCCATCAGGCGATTCAATATTAAATTTAATCGTGGCAACCAGAGTTGATGACTGCCTTAACATACTCATAGTAACAGAATGGAATACATGTTTTTCCTGATCCGAATCCATCCATAAGGGATCATAACTATAGAATTGACAGTCTGCATCCTTGACATCAACAATGTCAGTATATGTATGTCCAATATCATCAAAATATTGCCTCAATAGATCTGAATGAATATGTTCTGCAAAGACCATCACATTATCAGATCCACCCTCATACCCGGAAACTAGAATGTTATTCATAAAACGTGAATTTTAGGATTAGACAAATTGATTGATGGTGGACTTCGGTTGATTTTTCAGGTATTTAAAGTATCCTTGAGATTCAAGGAAGCCCCTGGCTTCGTCATCCCATTTTTCCGGCCAGTTTGACTCCAGGTAGAAAGTGAATTCCTCGGAATGAGAATCGACCACTCCATCCCCCTCTTCATAGCACAGTCTGATGTCATAGTAAATTCCGAAATCATGGTAGTTTCGGTTTCTTTTCAGGTAAAAACCTTCCGGGAATGGATCAAAGCATCGGATGATCATATCGATCATAGCCTTTACTTCGAGCTCCTGCATTTCTATTGAATTGCCGGCATTGATACATTTCTCTCCCAGTGGAGTTGAATCCATCTCGATATAGTTTCTCATGGTCTTGATTTTTAGTATGTGAAAAGTTTATTTGATCGATTGGATGAACCTATCAGCATCTTCCTTTTTCAGAAAGTGGAAACCTGGTACTGCTCCCCTACCCCTGAAGTTGCTGTAATACCCATTTGATGCCTTGGCAATGGATTTTAGCCGTAGAAACTCCTCTCGATCTACTTGTTCTGTTAGCACATAAACAAAGAGATCATGCCCCTTCTTGGTGTGTTTTAGTTCGTGGTAGATCAGAATGTCATTCGAAGTATCTGAAAGTTGTACTGGTTCAGGGGCCGTTTCGCAGAAGTACCTTCCTTCAGCCGCTGCAATGAACAGCTGGTTACACTGATCCTTATTCGTGGGGTCAAACCTGACCTTTCTGACCTCCCATCCGGAATGGTGATGCTCCCCCAGGTAGTATCCGGATCCCATCGAGTACTTTTCCCGGTGCTCCCAGTCCTTCGGGGCCTCAGCTAAATCCTTGGTCTCCCCTGCCTTGACAGCTGCCTTTCGCATTTCACTAAAGAGATCTTTCTGGTGATTGGAGTAAGCCAGATAAATGACTTTGGAGATGGTATAAGCGAAATAATCGGTCATCATATCCGATTTATCCTCTTTTAATTCCCCCACGATCAAGGCAACCGCATGATCCGGGATATGAACCTTGGATGCTCCTTCTTCTATTTTCTGGTTTCGCTCCTGTAGTGCTTCCTGATCCTCTTTCTGCTTTTCCCGGTCCAGTTGCTTTAGTCTCAATTGAGCTCTTTGAACGAGGTTGAATACCGTCTCGACATCCATTCGATCTTCCCTTTGATAATAATACCCAGGACCCTTTTTATCCTCATAGTCATCAAGTGTTTCCACGCGGCCAAGTTCCAGGGTCTCCGTATTGACATAATGGTAATAGGTGTCTCCCCAGAGTTCCTCAATCTTGTAAATGGCCAGCTTGGGAGAAAATCCGTGATTGTTTTCCAGAAAGATAAGCTGACCGAGCTCTATGGTATAATCGGGGCATGTTTTTCCAGGTAACTCACCTGAATCAAGAAGCTCATTGAACTTCAACAGGGCAGCCTGGTGGAGTTGTGTGACTGCTTTCTGGGTACAACGTTTGTCCGTCTTTACCAGGTTAATATGTGGGTCTTCGAACAGGCTACATTTGAAGGTAGCGAACCCGCTATTTTCACCTGCTTTGCCCCCCTGTGCCGTGGAAGATATTCCTGAATTTGATTTGGATGTCAGAATCTTCCAGTCGTATCCGTTGACATTCTTGATGACTGTGTCCCCTTTCCATCCATCTCTTCCTTTGCTGATGTTGGTGTAAACTTCTTCTAATTGTTGAACTGAATTTTCCATAATTTTTTTTCCTCATCAAAGAGCTTTGAGGGACGGGAAAGAAGGCAAAAGGAAGATCAGAAATACGATTCAGCCTGTCCGCTTAAAAGGTTTGTTAAGAGGCTGGATGGAGATTTCTGATTCACTTTTGACAGTGTCAAGTCCAGTATTCTGTTTAGGATAAGTTGCAGTTATTTTTTACTCAGGCAAGGCGGTGGAATGTGCACATATCCATTAGATATAACTAGCCGTCCGCGTAACATTTCTCAACGCAGTATGAGTGAAAAAGAACCATGCTTGGTCCTGATAAAGAATGCTTGTCTTGACACGAAGGTGTTGGAAGCTACTTTTAGGAAAAAAATGGAGGAAAAATTCTGAGGTCGTATTTTCTTTTTTTGATTGAAGAAGTAATATTGGAAATATGGAAGATGATGTGATCTACTTTGTGCCCCTGCTTGCCATAGTGCGGATAAATGATGTATTCACAGAATGTGTGTGGGATAAGGTAGAATTTATGGACCTGAACTTTAGTGAAGAAGGTGAAAGTATTGCTTTATGTGATGCAAGGATGAGCACAAAATCATTCCGTAATTCAGTCTGCATTTTCACAAGGTCAGGCATTTCCCTGATACATGGAGTGCACCAGGTAGCCCAAAGGTTAAGAATGACCACTTTGTTTTTGCACTGCTCAGAATCGAAGGCTTCACCTTGCAGGTCTGTCAATTTAATTTTGCTGAGAAAGGGTCTTAGTTTTCTCATCTGTTCTCAAATTCAAATGAAACAGCCGTCTGGTCCCATTTGATGGAAATCTGCCCTTTGCCATCATTTGTTTCTGTCACTTCAAAAGTTAGTGACTCGACTACCTCATTAAGCTTCTGGGCTGGAACTGTGACCCTCACAACATCATTTGCTGGATCGTAATCATCGGCCAGGTGCATGTCCCAATCTTTGTTGATAATGATTGTCCACTCATTCTCAGCAGGAATGGTAAATAGTCCGTATTTACCGGCCGAAATACTCGTTTCATTGATCTTCACATCTTTATCAAAAGAAATGGTGGTGGCTTTGTGAGCACCTGTTACCCAGACGATACCATACCCAACTAAGCCTCCAAAAATCATTCGCCCCCTTTTACTTGGAGATCCATAATCAATGTGGACGTGATTAGATCCAATCATAGCCATAGCTGCTGTTCTAGGACTCAGTGGCTTTTTAGCCCCTTCCTCTTTTTTAGCATCATGCTGGTGTTGAGAATGATCTTCAGTTTTCTCATCTTTCTTTTCACCAGTACTGCATCCCATCAGGGCAAGCACGGCAATTGTGAACATTAGGTTTTTCATTTTCATATCTATCTTAATCTTAAACTGTTCCCTATTACTGAAACGGAGCTGAGGCTCATCGCCAACGCGGCTAGCATCGGACTTAATAAAAGGCCAAACACCGGAAAAAGAACTCCTGCTGCTATCGGTACTCCCAGCACATTGTAGATGAAAGCAAAGAACAAGTTCTGCTTGATGTTTCTCATCACATCCGTACTCAATTTTCGTGCTCGCACGATTCCATCCAATTCTCCTTTAACCAACGTAAGACTCGCACTCTCAATTGCGACATCCGTTCCTGTTCCCATGGCTATTCCGACATTCGCCTGGGCCAGTGCCGGGGCATCATTGATTCCATCTCCAGCCATAGCAACTATTTTTCCTTCTTCCTGAAGTGCTCTCACTTTCTCGTATTTGTTTTCCGGCAAAAGATCAGCTTCATAACCATCCAATCCCAGCTTGTCAGCAACTGCTTTGGCTGTGTTCTTATTATCCCCAGTGAGCATAATCACTTCTAAACCCTGCTCCTGTAGATGCTTAATAGCTGAAGCAGATGATTCTTTGATTGGGTCAGCTACACTGATGAAGCCAGCTATTTCCTTTTCAATCACTGCAAACATTACGGTTTGGGCTTCTAGCTGTCGTTGTTTTACATCTTTTTCATGCTCCTGCTCAAGAGTAAGGTTAAATTCTTCTAAAAGCTTTTTGTTGCCGATGGCTATTTGAGTGCCATCCACTTTGCCAGTGATACCTTTTCCGGTGATGGAATTAAAATCATCTACTTTCTGCAGCTTCAACCCTTTATTCTCTGCCCCTTCAACAATAGCGTGCGCCAGCGGGTGTTCGCTGCTTGATTCAAGGGACGCGACATTTTTCAGAATTTCGTCAGCGCTGTACTTATCGTTAATCGATTTCACATCCTGAAGTGATGGTTTGCCCTGTGTGATTGTTCCTGTTTTATCAATAACCAATGTGGTCACCTTATGCATTTCCTCAATGGCTCTGGCATCCTTTACCAAAATCCCTTGCTTCGCACCTTTACCGGTTCCTACCATTATGGACATGGGTGTCGCCAAACCTAACGCACAAGGACAGGCAATGATGAGCACAGTAACCGCACTTGTGAAAGCATACACCAGTTTTGGATCAGGCCCCCAGATTGCCCAAACCGCAAAAGCAATGACAGCTATGGTCACTACTATGGGAACAAAATAACTGGATACTTTATCAGCGAGATTTTGGATTGGTGCCTTCGTACGACTGGCCTTATTCACCATCTCAATGATCTGAGAAAGCAACGTATCACTTCCTACTTTCTGTGCTTTCATCTGGAAAGTACTTGTGCCGTTGATTGTGCCGCCAATGACATTGTCTCCTTCAAATTTCTCAACGGGAACTGGTTCACCCGTGATCATCGATTCATCGATACTGCTTTTTCCTTCTGTGATTTCTCCATCCACAGGAATCTTTTCGCCTGGCTTGATCTTAATGATGTCTCCAAGCCTTACATGCTCCAATGGAATCGTCCTTTCTTCACCATCCCTGATAACTGTCGCTTCTGGCGGTACCAGATTTAATAGTTCCTTTATTGCGGAGTTGGTTTGACTTCTTGCTTTCGCCTCCAATAGTTGTCCTAATAAAATCAAGGTAAGAATAACAACAGCGGCTTCAAAATAGAGGTGAACAGCCCCTCCTTCGGATTTGAATTGTTCAGGGAATATTTCAGGAAATAGTAATGCAAAAATGCTAAACATATATGCTGCACCAGCTCCCAATGTGATCAGTGTCCACATGTTAGGTGAGCGATTGATGATAGATTTATACCCTCGAACAAAGAAATTCCAACACGAGTAAAAGATGACTGGTGTGCTCAATGCAAACTGTATCCAACCCCATGCCTTTTCACTGGCTATTCCCGTGAGAGACATGCCAATCATCTCACTCATGGCAATAAAAAAGACGGGAATTGTAAAAGCAACAGCAACCCAAAACTTGGTAAGCATTTTCCTATATGTATAATGCTCCTCAGAACCTTCCTCTGTCGAAGCTATTTTAGGTTCCAAATCCATCCCGCATTTTGGACATGAGCCCGGATGGTCCTGCTCGATTTCAGGATGCATTGGGCAGGTGTAAATGGTTTTAGAACTTTCCTCTTTTTCCAAATGCATTCCGCATTTTGGACAATCGCCTGGCTTGTCGTATTTCTTATCCCCCTCGCAGAGCATCGGGCAATAATATTCCCCAGATCCTCCGTTATCGTCTTTCTTTTTGATTTCCGACTTTGGATGATGGTGATCGTGAGATCCCGGAAGATAAATGTGATAGCGGCCCCCATCCTTTTCCATGGCTTCTTTTAAGGTCTCGAACGGAACATGAGATTCCATTTCGACCACTGCTTCTTTATTTGATAAATCCACAGAAACATCGGAAATACCCTCAACCTCTTTGAGCGTTTTTTCTACATGATCCCTGCAACCATCGCAGGTCATTCCGGAAATTTGATATGTGTGTTTCATTAGTGATATTCTGTTTTGTATTCTGCCCTTTGGCATAATGGGCCAAGTGCTTTAACTATTATTGTAAGAAAGTTCCTCAAGTACATGCTACAATCTGTTACAGGATTCGGAGAATGTTTTATGATTTTTTGGACTGTAATTTTCTACAAGGAATCCAATAAACGGCGATTGGACTGCTTTAATTGTTTGAACTGGCTAGGAGTCATGCCTGTCTCTTTTTTAAACTGGGTAGAAAGGTATGCCACACTGCAGTAGCCCAACTTGAAAGCAATCTCTGATAGGTTAATTCATTGTAAACAATCAGTTCTTTTATCCTTTCAATTTTTTGACGAACGATAAACCGTTCGATGGTGATGCCCTCTACCGATGAAAATAATTTGCTCAGGTAGGAATAATCATGATCCAGCTTTTCGGATAGAAGCAGTGAGAAGTTTTTGTTTAACATCTTTGTGGGATAATGGGTCCACTGTATCAGATAAGACTTAATCTGCCCGATGAGTTTGGACTTATTATCCGTCAAAAGTTCAAATCCTCTTTCAGTCAATCGCTCGTTCAATGACAATTTTTGGACTTCATCCAAGACGGTGTCTGTGAGGACTTCCCCTAACAGAATCCTTGTGACTGGTATGCTTAGATCTACAAAGATGTCCTTAACAGTATCTATGCAACGTGGACAAACCATGTTTCTGATAAATAAGCTATTGCTCTCTGACATTAAATATGGATACTTATCTGTTTCGCTGTTATAATTTATATATTTTTCTTTGGTTTTGTTACCCAGCGGAAATCACATTTACTTGCACCGCCTGCAATACTGCCTGTTCGTTCCAACCTGGCATCCCATATTTCAGCCAATGGAAAATCCAATGCGCACCATGTATTGACGCAAAATCTGGACAACCCTTTTGTCTGGAAATATTCAGCAACAGAACATTTTAAGCAGTCAAATCCAACTACATTATTTTCTACCTCGACATCTTTCCATCGATAAGCGGGACTATTAAATGGAAATGCTCTGAAAAGCTTTGTGGCTCTCAAAAGTTTAACATAACTGCTACGATTACTCCATCCTGCAAGCCACCAGCAGAAGCTGCCCATTTTTTGATAGATTTTCCAGGCAATTTCGTAAAAGAGTTGTGTGGTTGTTTCTTCACTTTTGCCCCTTGCTCTTAATTCCTGATGAAAGCCTGTGGACATGGCGGCCAGATGGATCATTAGCGTACCTCCTATTGTGGGTAATGAAGGTACATCGGGGATGAGCTTTAAGTATCGTTTCCAATAACAATGGATAATGTCAAGTACTTCACTACTGGTAAAATGAGGTGATAGTATTACCCTGGCTGATTTATTCGCCTGTATTTTAAACCAGTAAAGCATCAACCTTCTCATTTTTTTATCAACATTAAATTTCTTGTCTTCTCATTCTGATTACTCCCTAATATTAGAGATGGGAAAAGGGCCTGCCTCACGACAGACCCTTCATCACCGCCTCTCTTTACTCTCCAAACCTAATGCCTTCCTAGAAGCTTATAGCCGCTTCAATTACAATTCCATCAAATTCTCCTCCTTGGTACAGGGTGCCATCGAATCCAGAACCATCGTATTTTTGGTTAACATATTCGATTTTGGTCAGCACATTTTTCGTTAGGAACCAACCCGCTCCAACATTAACTCTACTGATTTCAACAGTAGAAGCATTATCATTCACTTCCCCACTTACAGAATTGTACCGGCCTCCCAGGTACCATTGTTCATCGGCACCAAACCTGTAGAGCGCTTCGGCTCCAAGCTGGGTAAATCCACCTCCTGTAGCGTCATCTCCATTATTGGCAACTTCATAAACTCCAAAGAATTCAAAACCCTGAAATTTCACGAATGGATTTATCTGGAAAGAAGTGAGATAGCTGAATCTTGGATTGTATCGGCCGGAAAAATTACTTCCTTCAGCCACAGCATAGTACCTGCTTCCTGCCCGATCACCTCCATAGATGTAGTCACGGGTACTTTTGTCAGAGCTACTGTAAAATGAACCAGTCAGCCGGATCCTCAGATCATCGTTCAATTGTTTGTCATACCCGAGTTTTCCGAAAATCACAAAACCCTCATCTGTACTGGTCACACTTTGGTTGAGCCGTCCGTTTGTAGCCCCCAGCACGCCTATAAAGCCTGAACTTTGAATTGTCAATTCAGCGAATGGTTCGGTGGTGAACGCATCCATGATGTAGTTACCTACGAAAGGATTAAAAATAGCCCGTGCATTATCAGATCTTCTGAAATGTACATCGCCATAATTGATCTCATCCATACCGAACCTCAGGGTGGCCACGTTCATTAACCCGCTCAGTAGCCCCGGTTTGATAAAGTCCAGCTTGTCAATTTGCAAGTAACCACCCTTTACATAAGCTTCGGTATGGTTCCGCGAAGACAAATAGGTTCTTAAATGCATTCTCATACCATCGGCTAATTGTACATCAAGATTAAGATTGGCAGTCGGCAAATTGAAATTGTTACCAAGAGTGGTCAATGAATCTCCTGAGTTTGTCTGGGAGATCCCCTGAAACTGAAGTGCAAAATCACCCCCCACACGAACTTTCAGTCCGTCAAAAACAGCATCACTCTGCTTGGAAGTTTCAAATACATTCAGGCCATCCTTGTCATTTGGTCGGAAGTAGCCTAGTTCCGGTTGCTGGGCGAATAAATAGCCCGTTCCCAGTATAAATAATACCGTTAAATATCTGGGGTTGAAATGTGCTTTCATAATCATTCTATTTTAAATTATTAAGTATGCTCTACAATTATTTTATATTCGATAGTTACCAGGTCACCCGTTTTCATCGTGCCAAACATGGCAGTAGGTGGGGTTACTTTGAAGTCCGTCATTTTGAAAGAGACTGATCCGGTAAATGAGATTTCCCTGCCACTCGAGTTCATGGTGTATTTTGCTGTAACGGGTATTGCTCGTTCTATTCCTGCAATTTGCAGCTTGCCATCAGCAGCCAACACTTTGCCTTCCCCAATCTCAAATGCATCGGCTTCATATATCAGGACAGGATATTTTTCCGCTTTAAGTGCTTCCCAGGTTTTATTATCCATAAGTTTTTCTCCACTTGTGATCGATTGAGTTGGGATTGTTAATCTTAGATTCCCCAAAAGCAATGGGTTGGTATCCTCAACATGCAACTCCACCTTCACATCTTCCATTTTAACAAGCGATTCCCAGTCATGAAGGGTAGAAGTACCTTGCACAGCAATCTTGCTGAGTTCAGGATAAAACCTAACCTGTGAGATGGATTCAAAGGATAAAAGTCCAAGGATTATGAAACTCAATAACTTCATTGTATTAATTTTTTATTCTCTGTGAATTTACGATTATACCGGTCTTTACGATTTTTGAAATCTTGTATATTATTGACGATATTTTGGTCTTCTTCCGGTTTGAAACTGATCCTGTCTGTTTAGCGAACAGCAGTCCAGTCTTCGGGTTCCGAAGGTGCTGTCAGTGTCATTGGCCATTGATTCCAGCCATCTCTTCCAAAATGACTTTTTTTCTTTGACATTCTCCTTGAATCCTGTCTTTTTGATGATATCCAGGATATATTCGGGGCTATATTGATAGGATTTAAAATTTATACTTAAACTATTGAGGCTTGTCCATTTGAAGTCGACTTCCTTCATACTTTCAAGCTTGGTGTATATCGCGTTCCGCACCTCACCGGGTATCTCCCCATCTGAGGTTAAATTCAAAGTTTTACTGAAATCTTCCATTGCTCCATGTGTTAATTGTACTGACATTAACTGCTTTTGGAATTGCTCAGTTTGATGAAATTAAGAGAAGGATTTATCGTTTTTTGCCGCAGGTAAAACCACTAATGTGAAACCAGAGAGGGCCTTATCTCACAGATACCTTGGGCTTCTTCAAGAATTCTTTTTGCTTTGATTTTTCCTAAAGAAAACTGATCCAGCCTATCCGGATGATCATAAATTGTTTGGCAAAGTATAACTCCTTTAGCAAGAAATGCAGCCTTCTGTGCGTTGGTGAGGGAGGAAAGACAAGTTACAGGGTATAGTCCATTTTTTGAGATCATCTCCTTCAGGCTACTTCCTGCAGGGTAGTCCCAACCGATCATGCGCAATCCGGTATATTCTCCATTGTGGATGGCATCTTCAGTAAACTTTCCATTTGTTACCACCCATCCCTGATGAAATTTATCTCTTTTCCCCTGCGAATTTCTCCAGCTATATTCCACATCCTTGAATCTGGAATAGATGTTTAGCGGTAATTTTGTATCCGTTTTAAATCCAGGCTGATTGTGAAATTTGCATTCAATCATAAAATGCCCGTTTTCGTTTTCAGCAACCACATCAATCTGGTGAGTCCAGTTTTTCCCAATGATGGGTACGTTTGTCATTACATTATATCCTAGTGCTCTTAATAGCTCTCCAATAAAAAAATTGAAGGGAAAAAACGAAGCTCCAAACGCTACAATGGCTGATTTCAGGTTGTACCTGGATGCAGAAAGAGAAATGTGCTTTTGGAGATACTTATGAACAATCTTAAACAATCTCACGGTAGTAATGCCCTCGTATAATTCAGCTTCTATTGCTCCAAGGACCCGCCAGAGCTGCTCATCGGTCACACCCGAATTGTACAGACTCCTGATTAGCTTTTCTTGTGAAAATACTTCCAAGCTGCCGGAAATCTTCAATACATTCATGTTAGTATCCCGCGTTTTCCCACTCGTCCAGCACTTCACGGTTCAATACGGTTTGGAAAAGATGAATATCTTCCAATAATCCAAGGGAATCTAGAAAGAGTTTTGTATTGTCCATCAATTCAATATTCATCGTCAACATACAAGACATATCTTCACTTCCTTCCCAGTGCTCCAGCACACCATTTCCTTTGATATAATAGGCGGTCTCATTATAAAACAGTTCACCCTTCAGGTCAAAAATCCTTTTTGGATGCGAACTGGTTTCAATTTCCGAAAGAGATAGCCTGGTGTTAAGGGCCACATCATAGTCATAGAAAAATCGATTCGAGGGGATATGATCGTCCAAGGTGTCGTCCAGTTTGAAATTGATGATTACCTCAGCTTTATCATAATCCAGCAGTACATTGATATTTTTGAACTCACGGGTTTTTAGAGTATCTCCTTCCAGAGTTTTAGCAACCAATTTACCTTTTCGAGTGATGTAAGTTCGTTGTGCTTCGGCTGTATAAATAGATATTGCCAACAAAATCAAAGTACCTAAAAAGAGGATAATTCGCTTCATAACAGTTTCCTTTTTGTCTCAACTAAATGTACTCTCAAAAGGAACTCCTGATTTATTATATAGGAACTTTGAATTACGAAATTTTATTCTTTCCTTTTATGCGGAGGATGTTTTTTTAACGCATATGCTATCCCAATAATCATCACCGTTGTAGCTATCAAGGTAATCCATAAACCAATGAGCATACCCTCTCGAATAGAGGTGTTTTGAGCAGCTTGTGATTTGCGTTTGCTATTTCCGGATGTGTAAGGCTTGATGGATTCCTTCTCTTTTTCGTCAATTAGTTTGGTTTCTATTGTATCTTCCCCTTTAGAAGATATATGTTCAAGAATTGCCTCAATTTCAATATCTGATAGCGGTATGGCGGGCATTGGAATCATGTTATTTTCATTGAATACGGCTACTGCTTGCTCGTCACCTTCGTTGATCATTGACTGGGACTCTCGAATAAATCTAAATATCCATGCCTTATTGTGTCTATCCAGTACCCCATTTAGGTCAGGTCCTACAAGTTTACCTCCACCAATTGTATGACATGCGGCACAGTTTGTAGTAAATAGTGCAGATCCGTCTACTTCCTGAGCCTTGGATGACAAGGTACTATAGATCAACAATCCCACAAGCAACACAACTCTGTACGTAATCATTCTTTAGTTGGCTGACTTCATAAACTCAAGTACCTTTTGTGCTTCAAGCTGAGTAAGTTGTGCCCGTAACTTCATATGTGTGAGGGCAACTTCCCATTCTACGTCACTAAATGTTGCCGGTGAGGCTGTATTGTGGCACCGGATGCATGACTCCGCCCATATCTGTACCCCGCTTTTCTGTAAAACATATTCCGGAGTGCCTTTTTTATTTTCCCCGCTATTTGAAACATTTTTCTGCGTAGCACATTGTACAAACACTAAAGTTGTAAATCCGAATGCCAAGAACCAAAACAAATATTTATTTATTTTTTTCATTTCTATCGATTTTAAAAGCCTAGCGTCCATTGCAAGTAGAAAGTATTTACATCTAGCTCCTCAGGTTCTTCTCCATCTTCCGCATGTCCTCCGGTAATGTTCTCCATTTGATATGCAAACTTGATCGCTGTTCTCCAGTCAATCCAGTAGTTCAACCCCAGTGTCAATTGAGAACTTTCAGTTTCCCAGGGTGCTTCTTCTGGAGTGTTCAGCGTAGAATAACGACCTACAAGTTCCAGATTCTTAACAAACTGACTATTACCAAATGTTGGCCGATAGCCTAGCTGAAAGAAAGAGGTGTTGGATTTGTTTGTAAAACTGTAGGTTTCAGTGACACTATCTTCTTCAACCTCATAAGTTTGGTCATCAATATTGATAAAATTCAGTTGGCCCTTTAGATCCACGATTCCTCCAAGAAATGACAGCTTCCTGACAAAAGTCCAGTCAATGGCGTAAAGAAAGGCTCCAATATTCTCTAAATCAGAGTCCCTATCACCTAACTTTGCGGATAGGGCTGAAAAACCAATTTCCAGGGATTGGTCTTTTAAGGGGAAAATACCTAACCTGCCTCCAATAGATTTATTGTTGTTATTGTCCAACGAGGATTCATGTTTGATCATTCCCACTTCCTCTGCTTCTCCTTCACCATCTTCTATTCGAGGACCATTGGTAGTATACAATGAATAGTTGAATTTCATGTTACCCAAATAGGAGGCCCCCCTCAGTTCAATGCCCAAATCCGCGGTCGGCAATAAGCCATCATGTCCATATCCCAGAGGGTTTGTGGGGAGCCTATTGATCCATGAGGGGTGCAACCGATCAAAAAATATCCCAAACGGTACAAGAATTTTGCCTGCACGGAGATGCACATTGGGAGCCAGTGAATAGTAGAAATTGGCATATTCGATGGCAATTTCTACTTCACCATCCTCATAAGCAAATTCCAGTTCCCCCTCGTAAAACAACTTATCGGATTGTTGATATAAAAACACAGGAATAAACCGTGCATTTCCAAAAGTTGATTCTTCATCATTTGATTGAAAGGTTGCATCAGAGTATCCTCTAAGCATAAACCGACTGTTCCCAGGTTTTGGATCTGTTGTATCTGAAGTACTCTGAGCATTTAACTGTAATGCTGCTAGTATGATCAAGGAAGCCGAACTTATAATGTATTTGTTCTTCATAAGACAATTATTTTTTCAGAGTTCTTATATAGGAAACCAGTTGCCAACGTTGTTCCTCAGTCAGAGAAGCCTTGTAAGAAGCCATTGGTGCCCGGCCTTCTGTAATCTTCCAAAAAATAGCCCCATCACTTTGAGTGGTGAATGTTGACGTAGTAAAGTTTCCGGGTTTTGGATTTAAAGCAACCCCGGCTGCTCCGTCCCCCTTACCTTTTTCTCCATGACAAATGACGCAGTAGGTAGCATAGATCTTTTTGCCTTGCTTAATAGCATTCTCCTGACCAGCTACCGGATTTTTAAGTTTATTGGCTTCTGCCGGTGCCTTCCACGGCTCTTGGATAATGGTTATGTTCATTAAAATGAAAATGATCAGCATTGATTTCATAAATTCTATCAAGGTTATTAGTGAATTGTGTGCTTTTTCATCTGCACTGGTAATCTTAATTTATTTCTAGAGCATTTTCGCTTAATCAAACTTAGTAGTGAATTGTAAGTTCCTGTTTACGTTATTTTGGTTATGATTTAAGAAATCTTGCTACCCATCCAGCGATCAGGTTAAGCGGGGCTTAAATCCTTCATAGTAACAAAAGGAGCCAATCCTGGTATTGATAAAATCCGTTTCTTTCACACCCGTAAAGCCAGCTTCCTGCATAAATTCAGGAAGTCTGCCATCCACATTATCCCTGGTATTCTTAAATCCATCCAGCAATTGAACTGCATAAAAAGCCGTTCTCATTATTGATGACTTTGCTCTTCCCCAGTCACCAATGATTAGCTTGCCTCCAGGTTCGAGGACCCTAAAGATTTCCATCATTGCGTGTCGTTTGTTTTCAAGGTTCAGGTGATGAAACACCAGGCAACTGTACACCTTGTCGAATGAGTCTGAAGGGAAGGGGAAAGTCTCTCCATCATACAGTTTCAAAGGGATTTTGATACCGTATCGGGCAAATTTTCGATTGGCCATTTTTCTTACTTTCGGATCTATGTCCAGTCCTGTGAACCGGGACTCGGGAGATCTGCCAGCTCCGAGTAGTAGGTTAGCGCCCGTCCCAAAACCAAACTCCAGGATACGCTCTCTATCGCGCGGGTCCAGGTGATCGATCAGTTTGTCCCTGAACTTACTCTCTGGCATGGTCAGCCTGATCGTCAGGTCATACCAAAGGGTCAGCCAGTCAAATCCGAGTGCCGGAACGTATTTCTGTATTTTAATTTTGCGATGCATATCAGAGAACTTTTGTTTTCTCTCAAAAAGTGTCCAACCTTGCTCAACCATGCATCTATGGGATCCGTATGCACAGAAAATACAACATGTCCCAATTGGGGTTTCGATCATATTCTCACAACCAGAGCAAAAATATTTTTCCAGTTTTTCAGAAGGAATTTTTTTAGATTGCTGATGACCACATATAGGGCAGGTCAAGATTGATTCTTCAAAAAGGTGCATACAAGTATCAATAATTCAGAAAAATCTTACTGTCGGCCGGTAAAAAATATTCCTATCCCCTCTTCACGCTGCTTTGGTTTACTCATCCTCAAGCTTTACAATTCCTAAAGATTTGATCGACACAATACCGGTACCGTCTAGCATGATTCCTACATACCCGTCCTTCATCTTATCCCCATGACCATGGGTGATGGTTTCATTCCCAATGTAACCTTTGAAATGTGTGCCTGCTGCTGACAAGCGTAGGTTGATCCATTCGTCCCCAGCTTCAAAATTTCCCTTATCGAGAACATTTTCTTTGCCATTCACGATGCGTCCCAATTTCATATTCCCTGCATTGATGCTGACAAATTCATAGTTGTCTGCATTCTCAGCATGGTGGATCAACTTCAATGTCCCTTCAAATCCTTTTACGTCTACCGATGTAGCCATACCTACATTACCATATGCCTGGTGAAATACAAATGCCGAAGGAGATCCATTTGCTGTCAGCTGAAGGATTTTGTCACCGGAGTCACTTTGAATCACTCTTGGATTAATATTTTCCTCACTACCAATGATAAAATGAAAGTCATTAGTCATTTTATAATCAGATCCATTGCCTGGGTTCCAGGTCATGTTTTCACCATCGGACATTTGCATGGAGCCCATGTCATGGTGGCGTTTCGCATCTTCGGACATATGTCCGTCATGTTCAGCAGCCTGACCATGCATGTCATTGCTCATTTCGCTTTCACCTTTTTCGGTTGTAGCGTCTTTTTTATCCCTTTGAGAACAACTTACAGCAAGAAAGATTAATACCATAAGTAGGATCAAGATCGAATTATTTGATTTTATCATTGTGTATTTATTTTTTAGTTCCAACTCCGTATTTATATACCAGTTTGCCTCCCAGATCAGCCGTTTTGGCAACCATGCCGGATCCAATAAACCCAAGTAAGAGTAGCAAGATGGTAACCAGCTTGATTTTATCCCATCGTTTCCAAAAGGCAATCAGCCTGATGATTGCATAGGATATAAAGAAATAAAGCGTGTAGTGTCCCCAATCCGAATGCTTTCCGGCGGTAACCTCTCCCTGAAAAGGAATAGCCACCTCATCGATAGCCTGACTTCCACTAAGAAAGGCCGCTAATGCACTCAGAGCAGCCAGGCTGTAAACAGACAAGACAGTCTTTTTGAGCCAGTTATCGGGTTTGATCACCGACAAAAGATCAAACAATGTGGCCAGGAGCCATAAGGCAATGGGGAAATGTATGATCAGCGGGTGTGCATTAGGTGCCCAATCAGGTAGGAGCTGTTCCATGCTTTAAATTTGATTTAGACTAATCCATCAAATTTCGCTAAAGTCAGATCACCTGGTTCATGATATTTTTGCTATTTCTTATGAAATTTTGTGTTCGTCATTCTGCTTCTTGTCTTTTTAAAAACCAGTGCTCTCCTCCGAATACCAGTAGCATAAGTCCCGCTGACACCACGATGACCAGCAGATCACTGGTACCCTTTATCCATAAAAATGCCCCGAGAACCACTGTGTCCAGAGCAATCGCTGTAATAACTATGGAAGCTTTAGCCTTTACATCTTTGCGGAGATGCTTAAGTACGCCCCAATGAATCGTGATATCCATTACCAAATAGAAAATGGCACCAAGAGAAGCGATGCGACTTAGATCAAAAAAGATGGTAAGAATGATGGCAATTACCACAATGTAAACCAGCATATGCTTTTGAATTCTTCCGGACATGCCCAGGTGGCTATGAGGAATTAGGTCCATATTGGTAAGCATAGCTGTCATACGGGATACTGCAAAAATACTTGCAATGATGCCTGATACCGTAGCTACAATGGCAATACCGACGGTGAACCATAATCCGTACTTACCGAACGCTGGACGTGCAGCTTCTGCCAAAGCATAGTCTTTCGCTTCAATAATCTTTGGAATGGACAGGTTAGCAGATACGGCAAATGCCACAAGCAAATAAATGACCAGACATATCAGTAATGAGATAATAATTGCTCTGCCTACGTTTTTATGAGGATTTTCCACCTCACCTCCACTGTTGGTTATTGTGGTAAACCCTTTGAACGCGAGGATAGAGAGTGCCAGGGCTCCCACATAACTCGCTACGGAGTAATCTTGTGATTGCTGAGATGAAAAGGCCTGGTCAAAAGAAAAGCCAGAAGCCCATAGACCACCTATTGCGAAAACAGCGATTCCTCCTATCTTAATGATGGCCATGGCCATTGATGATTTGCCGATAAAATTATTACCTGAAATATTTACTAAAAAAGCGATTACCAACAGCACCACTCCCAAGAGAGGTACAAGGAATGAATTATCGCCTACATCAAAAAGCTGAAGTGTGTAGGTGCCAAAGGTCCTGGCCACAAGGCTCTCGTTGATGATCATGGAAAAGGCCATGAGCAAGGAAGCACCGGCGGTTATCGTGCCCTTTCCATATGCTTTTTTTAGGATCATGGCTATACCTCCGGCTGAAGGGTAGGCATTAGAAACTTTAATATACGAATAAGCACTGAAGGCTGATATGATTGCACCTACTATGAATGCAAAAGGAAACCATGATCCGGATAATTCTGCTACCTGGCCCAGTAAAGCAAAAATACCGGCTCCAATCATTACACCTGTTCCAAGTGCTACAGTACCGGCCAGGGTTAGGCTATTTTTTTTATAATCTGACATTTCATTTTACTTTAAAATCTTATGGATAATCCACCGCCTCCACCAAAGCGATTATCATAGCTTCCTATAAGTGAGAAGTTTTTAGAAAGCATGAACTCCGCACCGGCATTCCAGACAATCTCTTCCTCAAAGTCCATATTGTTCTCCAGGTTGTTTACCGCTCCTACATCAATTTGATATTCGTAATATCCGAATATGGAAAATCTTGGGAACAGCATCAGTGATCTGCCAATACCAACCCTGGATCTTAGTTCATTATCGATCCTAATGTCTACATTAAACATATAAGGAGTGAACCACCTGATACCAGCTACTGCAATGGTCTTCATTTCATCTAGACTGTTTCTGGTTGTGTTTTCAATATTTACTCCTCCAAATACACGCACATAGTCATAGAGATAATATTCATAAGAAAACTCTGCTTCCAAGTTTTCATTCCATCCATATTCAACGCTAAGATTGAACTGGTTTCGGATGTTGGAAGAGACCAGGTTTAGCGCACTCGTGTGAGAAGCTACATCAGCCATGCCCCAGGTGTAAAACTTATTTGTTTCGTGCACCAGTTTAGAAACAGAATAAGGCTCCATTCTTGGATCCCGGGGCGTGTCATAGCTAACTACCCGTGCCATTCCACCCATCATGTGATAGAGTATATGGCAATGGAAAAACCAGTCGCCATATTCATTTCCATAAAACTCAATCGTTACTTTTTGCATCGGTGGGACATTCACCGTGTGCTTTAAAGGAGAATACTCTCCATTCTCATTGATTACCCTGAAAAAATGTCCGTGCAGGTGCATCGGGTGGTGCATCATGGTGAGATTGTTGAATGTGATTCTGGTCACCTCACCTTCGCTGATCTTAATTTTATCCGTTTCAGAAAGTGGAATACCGTTCATGCTCCAGATATACCTGCTCATATTACCCGTCAGATTGAGAAGCACCTCTCTTACAGGAATATCCTTATCGTAGCTGGTTGCTTCTGTTGATTTCAGATAGTCATAGTTATACTCAGAAAATAAGCTCATGTCCATTTGCATTCCGCTCATTGTCATGTCTTCTGTGTTATTTTTCATGTCCATTCCGGGTATGCTCTCTGTCTCGTTCTGACTGGCTTTATTCATTCCGTCCATGGCGGAGTGATCCATCTTTCCGGCTTCATCCTTCCCGTCATTCATACTCATACCATCCATTTTCTGTCCATCCATCTCATTCATTTTATTCGTTTGCATACCCCAATTATTCATCAGTTTTTGAGGGTCGTCTTTTTTAGGTCTGAATTTCAATGCCGGGGCACCCATACGCATATCCATTTTTGCCATTTGCATCATCATACCAATTTTGTCAGGACGCGGAACAACCGGTGCATCAAGTATTGCTCCTTCTCCCAGGTATGCGGAAGCCGTACCGGAACCATCCTGTGCGGTGATCCTAAATTCCATCTTTCCTTCATCCGGTATCGTCACAATAAAATCATACGTCTCTGCGATGGCTATAAAGGTCTTGTTGTGCTCAACAGGCATCACATCCAGTCCGTCAGCAGAAACTATAGTGGGATCACCACCACCAAAAGTCATCCAAAATTGCGTAGAAGCCGCACCGTTTATTATTCTGAGCCGTACTTTCTCTCCCGGTTTGAAATCCGGATATTCTTGCTTTTGTTGTCCATTAACCAAAAATGCGGGATAATAAATGTCAGCAATGTCGGCACTTTCCATTCTTTGTCTCCAAAAGTTGAGTTGTGCGCCTAATGCTCCTCGTGCAATGACCTGATTGAGTGGGGTGGCTGTGCCTTTCCGCCAGTTGTACCATTCTGTACCTCTTTTTAAGAACCGAAGTACACTCATAGGATTTTCATTGGTCCAGTCGGATAAGACCATAACCAACTCTTTATCATATTCCAATGACTCTTCTTTTGGTTCTATAACGATGGATCCATAAACACCACTCTGCTCCTGAAGCATGGTATGTGAATGATACCAATAGGTACCAGATTGCTTTATTGGAAATTCATACTTTTGGGTGTGGCCGGGTTCTATGGGCGGAGTGTTCAGGTAAGGAACGCCATCATAAAAGTTTGGTAGGAGCAGACCATGCCAGTGAACTGACGTTTCCTCCTCCAGCTCATTTTTTACATAGATCACCGCATATTCTCCCTCCTTAAACCGAAGGGTTGGGCCTGGAATACTGCCGTTGATGGTCATACCCATCACTTCCTTCCCGCCTTTGCTCACTTTTTCTGCCCGAATCGTAATGGTGTGTTCCCTCACAGGAAGGTTATCTAAGTTTCCCTCTACGGATTTTTCCATTAGGCTTTGGCCATTGGAGGGCTGGTTGATGAGCATTAAAAGTGCAGCATATAGGAATAATGTATACCGAAGTTGAATGGAGTACCCGTTTTCATTAAAGGTCTTAGTACTCCTGGTAAATAGGTCAAGAAGAAACATGGCAAGTCTCGCTCTCGTCATAGTCCCGGCAAAAAACTGTCTTTTGTTCATGTTAGATAGTTTAGGATATTAATTGATTTTTGGTACCATCTCTTCTGCCTATTAGGAAAGATTTGTACCAGCGCTAAGAATGAAATTGCATCTAAGCTAATTATATTTCCATCAACTTCATATAGGTGAATATGTGTAGAACAGACTCCACACACATAAAAAATGACTTCCTCATGTTAACAAGTCGCTGACTATTTTGTTTTTATGATATCTTGGTTAAATCCTAAGAAATTATGTGGTTTAATGATGTTTTGCGGTCAAGTCAGGCTTGAAGGTTGCAAAAACCTGATATCAAAGATTATCAATTACTAACCTAAGTTTGGACCTTATTTCATTGGCAATACCTTCCAGCTCTTTATTCTCTACAGACTGCATGGAGGCTACCGGGTCTACTGCCGCGACCTCTACGCCATTTTTCAATTGCTGAACAATGACATTGCAGGGTAGCATAGCTCCAATTTTGTCTTCAGCGAGAAGTGCTTTATGAGCAAAAGGTGGATTGCACGCACCTAAAATTCTGTAAGGACGAAAATCTTCACCCAACTTTTTCTTCAGTGTCTCTTTAACATCGATTTCTGTGAGAATGCCGAAACCTTCTTCTTTCAGTGCATCAGTAACTTTTTCTATAGCCTCTTCGAAGCTGATATTTTTCAATGTTTTTTCGTGATAGTACTTCATATTCTATATTTTGATCTTAATTCTTAAATCATGGTAGCAATTTTTCGGATTTAATGACGTAACAATTGTTACATAAGTCACCAAGAAGGACATAAAATTGACCTTCATTAAGAAGTATTTTAGGATGTCAGCCCACATACATTCCAATGACCATGAAGACCTTTCTAACTATCAAAGATTGATTTTTACTGCATCCAGAGATTACATACAAATCACAGATTTTTTAACAATATGAGATTTAGTCAACCATGACGTTAACAGCATACCGGGGTTTTCTAAAATAGAATCATCATTACCACCATAGATACTACCATAAGGGATCCACCTACTATTCCCCAATGCGTCATATGGTTTTGCGATATGTCTTTTCTGTCGGTAAAGCGCTCAGGGTTCTTTAGGAAAATGGATCTGCATTCTTCAGAATCAAAGGAATAGGTAATTCCACTCAATTCAGTTGTAATCACATTATCTCCCGACACAACTTGACCACAAACAGGATCAATCCGATCACTAGAGGATGAATGGTCTACATGCCTCAAGGACATGCATGAACTTGATACCAGTATGAATACTACGATGATGCTCAACTTTTGCTTAACCCTTTTCATATCCTATTAATTATAATTATTGTACAGGTTTCTATTTTTAATTTGCCGCGAAAGAGATGAAATTTTAATATTTTGATTCATTAAGATGACCGATTTTGAATTTAGACTTAAATTCACTCCTCCTTTTAATACAGTAACACCTAAAGGATTTGGATCGCCAGTTGCAACGGCATAGTCTTTTGCTTTTTGACCTGTCTGTAATCCTTGTCTCCATTTCAGTCAGGAATTTCAATCGGGAATTTCTTCATCATCTTATGAATGACCGGATGCAGGTCTTCATACATGACCTTCTGGTCATACAGGTCGCCCTGTGCCGTTCCTTTCCACACTACTTTATTCTCTTTCCTGTCAATCACCGTCAGTCTGGCTCCACCGTGGGCATAGGAAACTTTCTCCTTTTCGGAATATTTGTTATTCCAAACTGGATTGCCTCTAATGTTACTTCCATAGAGGTAGATTGTAGGGGCATCATAATATCCGGGATCATAGTAATTGGGCAAGTCCTGCACCGCCGGTATTTCCACTTCCCTTGCATGACTTAACCATTCGACCTGAAGTAATAAATCAGGGTTGATCGTATCAGGCGTTAGTTGCCGTTGTGCCATGCAGTGACCAAAGTAGTTTCTTGTTTTTTGCCTTATAAAATCGTTATTGAAATCTGACTGCTTCTTAGATTCCTGATCCGGTAGCCATGCATAGCTTTCGTACTGATCAAAGTTTACTGTCTTGTCTTTGGTTATTTGGACATCATTGTAAACACTACAGGAAACAGAACTCATCAAGATTACTGTAATTACTATATAAGAAAAATTAATCATACCATAAGTTGATTTATGATTGGTCTCCGGCGACCGACTCACCCCAACCAGATGATTACAGGCAAGCCGGAACATAGCCGGAGGTGTAATACCCTATGTAAAAAAACGAACAACCGATCCGCTTTTCTTTAAGAAATCTTGAGGTAAATTGAAGATATTTAGATTTTACATCCGTCTTTTTCAATGATTATCTCCTTTGGCCTCCATCGTGCTTTCATCAAAAAGTTCCATGATGGCATAGATGTGGATGTTTAACACCGGATAATTGGTATATTTCATAAATCGGGTTCCCATCCATTTGCTACCAAACCCGAAATACATATTAAGTGACAATTCTCCTTTTTTGCCATCATCCACATCTCCCAACCTTCCCATAAGGCTCAATGGCTCCCGCTCTACTTTATTAAATACATAGCCAACCATAGAAAATTGAAGAAACTCCTTGTTACTATGAACAATGTCATCGTATGTAAGGTCAGCCTTGATCACAAATTCATTTTCATTCTTACGAAAAAGCCTCTTATCGATTTTCTTTTTTCCGCTCTTAAAGTCCGTCCCTCTTATGGTGATCCATAAGACCATTTTCTCCCGATTGAATATAATGTCTACCGTATCACTGTTAGCAATATATATACCACCCTGATATTCGAAATGTATGGACATATCACCACTTTTCACCAGGTAGTATTTCTGAGCTGTCACTGCTTCTCCGGCGAACAAATATAGACCGACAAGGAGCCATTTCACGCTGCTGATTCTTCTGACAAAATGCATTTTCTACCTCCTTTCATTCACAAAGCCAAAGCAGCTTGTTGAACATAAAATAATCCACGCACTGACATTCGTTTTCTGATTTGCACCGATCTAATCTTGTCTTAAGATCAGTATATGTAGCAAGTTCACCCCGAGCTTCCCATTCACAAATCCGTTTTCTTCTCGTGTCCCAGATTGGGAAGAAAATGGGGTCATGCGCACATAGCAGGTAAGAAACCACATACCTTGCTTCCTTTAGAAAATCCAGGTCTGAACATAAAATTTCAAACAGGTTCATATCCCGCTGTTGGATCCCTTGTTTGACATCATCAAGGTGGAACCGGTCCTGAACTTCATTCAATTTCATATCGGGGATATGACCATTAAGACCCAGTGCCCCGAACTTTGATATCACGCTTGCTTTGTCCCACAAGTCCCTGTTTAACTTGATGTAATGCAGGGTTCTGTGGTCAGCAATAAAATATCCCTGTACGGATTGAAATGGTTCCAACCCAAGCTTCACGGCCTCCATATCTAATACTGACTTACGTAGGCCCGGAATTCTCTTACTTGACGAGGTATGGGATTAAAACTGCTCCATTCAAAATCACCTGAATGTATTTTTCTAGTGGCTGTTCTATTGGAGCCCGTGCTTTGTTCGGACTCCTCGTCCAGGCAATGGCACCCTTCAGAACCACAGTTGCATTCCTCTTTTTTAATTTGATCTTTGGTAGTTCGCTCAAAGGACATCCTCACTTCATCTTCCCATTTTTTGCGGTAATCAGTAAGTGATACTCCCGTGTACTTCCTGAATTGGCCCGACAGGTAGTGAATGGTGCTGTATCCAACAGTAATTGCAATCTGGCTCATATTAAGATTCCCCTGCTTGATCAGCTCTTTGACTTTATTTGTCCTCAGCTCGATAAAGCGCTGCTCAATGGTAATTCCGGTAAACATCCGGTATATTTTACTGAGCTGATGATAGTTTCTACCTAATTCTTTGGAGATATAATTGGAGAGAGTCATCTGGCTGTTCAATGTGCTGATGTTCTCTAAATATAGCCGCATGAATTTATTGATTTCGGTAACCAGAAGTTCATTTTGATCCCGAATCAATCCCAGTTCGAGCTGTTCCAGCTTTCTATTCAGGATATCAAGGTCCGGATAATCATTGGTTTTCAGTGTTGCATAGCCCAAACCCACTTCTGTGAAAGGTATTTCTATTTCACTTAGGATCTGTTGTACTACATGGATGCATCGAGGACACACCATGTTTTTTATATGTATTGTGATAGTTTTCATGACAATATTGATTTCTGTGAAAAAATGAGATAGAGAATCTCCATTCCAGGAGATGATTCCCGGATAATCAATATTGTATTTTAACAGAGGAAGGACTGATAAAGTATACGCAGTTGGAACCCACTTATTGGTGGTGAAAGCGAGCTGTTCAGAGAATAAACATTCGACTTTTTATTTGATATGAAGTCTATGAAGTCCTGATCAAGGACATCCGTCTGCAATAAAACAGGAACTCTCTCAGTTTGGAAGGTTGGCAACTCGTAGTTCACGAGGCTAGCCAGCAACTGAAGGGTTTCTTCCTCGCAGCATTCGTCTTTGTCTTTGTGTCTATGCTGATCGCTCACATGGTTGTGCTCATCCTGATGCATGACCATAGCTTGAGGGTCATTATGATGATCACTGTCTCCATGATGATCATGGCTGTGCTTGTTTTCGTTGGAATGATGGGTTAGTGAAGCTGTTTGGTCAGAGTACATCCTGATATCCAGGATGCCCAGATCACAGAGCGCATTACATATAAATACTCCTGAAAACGCTAAGAGCAAACTTAGCGTCAGTTGTATTTGCATCATACGTAATTTCCTTGTAATCATAAGTCCAACTTTCAAGCAAAGTACATAAAATACGGATTCAATTCAACTGATTTATGTCAGTCAAAAAAGTGATTTACTAAAGAGGCCTGAGAGAGGTCGGATTGATCGGGCCAGGAGAATTACAGTTAACTTTTTCCTGTAAAAATCTGCGAGTATTCATTCAAATCACCCTTGAAATCGAATGTGTAGGTGAAAATACCGGCACTCATATCAAAATAACCAAAGTGCTCATCATCTGGACTGTGTTCTGCGTCCATATGTTGCTGCCAGGAAGTCCAGTTGCCCATATTTCCCATCGTGTGATGGCCGGATGACATGCTGTGGCCATATTGATTTTTAAAATCACCGTCTGCAAAACACACGCGCATCATATTTTCATCAGGATATAATTCTAGGAAAAATGTCGTATCCAGATCAGCGCTGTAACAGTGGACCTGGATCTGGTAATCATTGATGGATGTGATCTCGGCTGTTGCAGGCATTTCGGTTTGTGAAAAACTTGATGTAAGCGTGCCGCTGTAGGTACCCACAACCTGTCCTGCCAGGTCGGGGCGCACAGGCTCGTTATCCAAGTGGCAGGAAGAAAGGGTTGCTGCCATGACCATTCCTACTGCAATTTTTAAGGCTTTCATTTTTTTATCCTTTTTAACTTAACAGGGTATAGTTACTAAAAGTATTGAAACGTTTTAACCACTTATCTCATCTAAAGGAATGATCTTGCTCAATTTTCAATATATTTTTGCGCGTTCTCCTGCGATTTGAAATAAAGTACTCCTCCGTATTTTGAATCGGGATTGAGATAAATGTATGCTATGGATTTATCTACTCGTTCACCACTGTAAGGGTCAATGGCATATCTTGATTCGGGCTTTTGATTGAGCGTCGTGACACAGGTTTCACAACAACCGTAGTAAATATTATCTTCTATAGGAACCTCAATTTGCTGAACTCCCATGTAGGTGTTATTTACCATACATACTTTATTTGCAGGTAATTGCTCTGTCGGAGAAACCCAGGTAGCCGGATGGAGACTCATATAAAAGTTATAGCAAACGACTCCGAGTATCACCAGACCAATAGATGCGATAATAATTAAAGATTGTTTATCCATTTTAGCCTTGACTCCTTTTTTTCTTAACGACTTTCTCCTCATGGCTTCTGAATTTTAGATTCTGCATCGGACTGCTCCCAATACCCTTCTTCTGCTACCTCAGCCCGATACAGGATCTGTATCACATTATATATAAGCTGTTTACTCTTCCTCAGAAGAGTCGCCACCTTGTTGTTTTTCGAGAAAAAAGCAATGGGTTACGCAAGCATGCTTCTTGTAGTTTTTATGTACCGTGCCTCGCTTATGTCCTTCAGGGTCCAGGATCTCGCACTTGTCACCTGTTGTTTTGGTGGTCAGTACCAACATGCCGTCATTGTTGTAATACCGTCCCCCTTTTTTGGCTTTTCCCAGTTTGTTACCATCCGCATCATACACAAACCCCCGTTCGATGAATCCTAGTTTTTTTCCCTCGTTATTGAAGACAATGTCTTCCTTACTTATATACCCTAGCTTCATTCCTTTATCATCATTTATCTCCCCTTTGGAGTTGATGTGAAGCTGTCGCTCATTTTTGTTGCTTGCCTGAGCAAATGAGCCTTGTGCTACCAGCAGCATTCCTACCAGGAACACCACGCTGTATATCAGTTTGTTTTTCATTTTATTTGTTTGTGAGTAGTTGAGCCTGCCCTTTCTGGGCATTATCTTAAATATTTTTAGTTGATGGTTTCACTGGTACTGCCACATGACAACATACTACCACCAAAAAATGGATTTCGGATCTCCTTGTTGTTGCTTAACCAAAAAGCTCCCTGGCTATCTAATGCCATAGGGCAATGTTGATAATAGATGGTTTCTGTTGTTGTGCCAAAAGCCTTTATACTTTTGTAGAGAGCTTTATTGAAAGAGGTGTAAGCAGTTCTCTGATCTTTTATGTCTTCAGTGGAAGAGATCTGATCCAATGCTGCATTCATCACTTTCAAATTCATCATCCAATCCATATGAGCCTCGGAGCTTTTGAGTAAACTCATGTCAACTTTGCCCAATGTTTCTTTGACAATTGAGCTGCTATTGGAGATTTTTTCCGCATCGCCTGAGATAAGACTATCTGTCAACTTAAGTGTGGCATTATAAACCTCGCTGAGCTGATTCTGGAAATCAATAGAAACTTCATAAGTCATTGTCCCTTCTTTACCCATTTTCATCCCTGCGTGCATGGATTGATCCTTTTTTGAGAAATTAGATTTTCCGTGAGCACCGTGATCGTGTTGGGCTTTTGCTGCTCCCAATACTACAAAGAGGGCGGCTATTATTATTATCTGCTTTTTCATTTTCTATTATTTATTGTTTTTGATTTTTATTGTACAAGGCCACATAGTGCTCTTCTGAGGTAAAGTACCAGACTGTTCTTCCAGCATTTGGTTTTAGTACGATAAAGACATCTGCTTTATCAACTTTTTGACCTGTAAGTGGATCAGAAGCATAACGGGTTTCTTCGATATTCGTCAACTTATCCACGCAACCATCGCAACATCCGTAGTATACCTTATCACCAACAGGCACAGGCATCTGTTCTTTGCCCATATAGGCGTCATTTATCATACAGGCTTGGCTTTTAGGCAGACCTGTTATTTCAACTTCACTTTTTGATTTTTCATCATTTCTGATATTTGAATTACAACTTATTATCCCGACAATTAATATGAGGATAGACAGTTGTTTGATAAAATGAGTTTTCATAATTATTGGTTTTTGCGTGTGATTATCAGCATTGAACAAGCCCTTGCTTACCTACAGGTGAGGACTATTTATCAACTCGTTTCAATTTCCTCTTTCTCCCGTATCAACTATTACTGGTAACCCATCCTTGCCCATTGGAACAAAATAAAATTTTGTATTGGGGCTGGTAGTCAGCTTATCCTGAACCTCCAGGGCTTTATACTGGAGATATTTTTGGGTTAGTCCGGCATCGATGATCTGCTGGGCATCCCGCTGACCCTTAGCAAGTGTACGCTGAATTTCTGCCTGCTTTTCCGCTATCTGGATTTCATAATCCTTTTGCTGAATATCCTGCTCTACCGCGAGTTTACGATCAACAGCAGAGGTTACCACTGGTGGATACTTTATGTGATCAATTGTGATATTATCAATCTCCAGATGTTTACCTTCAATATTTGTTACCAGTTGCCTATATATGGCGGCTTCAATCTCAGGGCTTTTTGGTGATACTACCTTGTATTCATAGCCTGCAAAGATGTTTCTGGTCAGGCTCACAAATTCCGGTTTTACCACATTTTGGTAGTAATCCTGACCGACCTCCAATTCCAACTGTGCAAGCTCTGCCTGGATTGGCCTGAGAGTTACCGAAACAGTAATTGGAATATGAAGCTCATCTTTTGTAAGAATAGCTACATTCTCGGTAAATGTCTGCCATTGTACGTTGTATCTAACTACCCCATTCCAGGGCATGTGCCAGACCACACCGTCTTTGAATACCTCCTCGGTCTGCAATCCTTTGCCGTAAGGTTTCCACTTCATCGCGTGTGTACCGGGTTTTACCACTGAGCAACCACTTACAAATAGAGTAATGGTTGCAACAATTAAAATGCTGATTTTCGTCTTCATGATCATAATTTTTTTTAATTCATCATATAAAATATTACGCTGCTTATGAGTCGTATTTTGATTGAATTTGTGTATTTATTTATGATATTATAGTCATCCCAAAACGTTTCTTGCACCAGGCGTATAATTGATCCATTTCATCCTCTTGCAACAGGTAGGATGACTTACGCAGCTCCTTTTTAAATAATTCATGGCTGAAACTTACTTTCACAAGTATGATTTTGCAGTATTCAAGCATTGATGTCCTTCGTTTCATGGCTTTCAATTATTTATTTTAGAAGAGTCAACGAAAGCATAAAAGTTTGCTTTTATCACCCAGTCATAACTTTTTATGATTTTTAACCGGGCCTGGTTGGATCCGGATGTTGTTTATATTTGACAGCCCAAACACGATTAAGAGAAAGCTTTGGCCGATCTCAATCATTACAAGTATTTTTGCCAGCATTGTGACGGGTACAATATCTCCATATCCTATGGAAGCAAATGTGACCATGCTGAAATAGAAAGCCTCAAACAGTAGTCTCCAGAAGCTTGGCTCGCTCCCAAATATGAAAGCACTCTCATCGAACCCGGCAAGACAGGCATAGTCGCTTGCAAAGGAAAAAATCATAATAAAGATCGTCAATCCAAATATCCAAACTAATGAGGATGCAGAATGCCTGTGAGTAATCAATTTGTTTATTTGAGTGAAGGAATAGACCGTGAAGAATATAACTTTTGATAGTGCCAAAAACACCACTAATATTGGTATCCATTTCAATGTATGATCTACAAATTGCATTAAATAAACGTAGACCATAAAGACTAAACCTACCACCATTGTGGTATAACCCATTCCACCGATATTCATGCTGACATTGTACTTCATTTTTAATTCCTTTCAATAGTCAAAACATGAACCTTTGCAGAGGGGCTATTTTGAGACCAAATCGACTATAAATATTCCAGTAATAATGCAGAATATAACAATCCAAAAGATCCACTTTACCGCCTTCCGACCCTTTGAGGGTTGGGGGTGATCACCTACTTTACAGCACTCTTTCATTTTATTGAATATTATATATCAATCATGAGTAATTGCCCCCGGTTTGATTCCCAGTGACCGGGGACTCTTCACCGCCTAATCAATTACTTCTTTATTCTCACCACAAGTCAGCATCGCATCTCCGTAATAAGGGTTTTTGATCTCTTTGTCAGGGCTTAGCCAATATGCTCCATCTCCACTTCGAGCCATCGGGCAGAACTGGTAGTAAATGATTTCACCTGATGTACCAAACATCTTGATAGCACTGTACATTGCATCGCTGAAATCGGCGAATGCCAATCGTTGCGCTTCTATTTCTCCGCTACTTTTAATCTTGTCTAAAGCCCTTGTCAACTTTGGCAGTCCTGTCATCCAATGGTTATGCATTTCGCCTTTTAACAGGCTCATATCTACTTTATCCAGTGCTGCTTTCACATTGGGTACCTCTTCCCGGGTTTTCTTAGCATCGGTTGCAATAAAGGCCTTTTGAAGTCCGAGGTGTTTTATGTAAACGTTGGTAAGCTGCTTTTTGAAGTGAGCATCAATAGACATATCCATTTTCATAGTATTCTTCGCCTCACCAGTCTCGTGTCCTTCATGCCCTGACTCAGCAGGCTTCTTTTCATCACTGGAGCCGCCATGATTGTGGCCCATCGATACTTTTCCACCTTCAGGATTCATCATGCTTTTCTCTCCCTTGAGTTGCGCAGCAGCGTCAATTTTGAATACACCATTAGTGGCCACCATATCGCCCTCATTGAGGCCAGACTCAACTACATAATAGTCACCAGCATCGGCTCCCAATTCAATTTCAGTAAACTGAAACATATTGTTGTGATCATTGGTCATCACATATACTACCGCTTTTTTACCAGTCCACAGCACAGCAGACTTGGGAATTACTATCTGGTCACCGGATTCGGGCAACATTGTTTTCAGTATGCCGTCTGCCAACATTTCCGGCTTGAGAAGATCCTTAGGATTATCCAGCTCAGCCCTGACTTTGGCCACCCTTGACATAGGATTAATCACCGGATCGATGAACGTTACCGTTGCATTAAACTCACGCCCTGGTATGGACTTTATGGAAAATTTGATCTTATCCCGCATTTTGATCCATGGAATGTCCGACTCGTACGCATCAAACATCACCCAAACATGGCTCAGATCGACTACTTCAAACAGTGCTGTACCTTCTTTTACGTAATCTCCCAATGACACATGACGCATTGTCACCGTGCCGGTGATGGGAGAGAGTACATCAAAGTAAAAGTCTACATCACCTGACTGTTCTATTTGATCGATCTGTGCTTCAGTAAGGTCCCAAAGTTTTAGTTTATTTCTTGAAGCATTGTAATAACCAGGATTTGTCTCTTTGAATTTCATGGCTTCAAATAGTTCCCTTTGGGCAGTTACAAGTTCCGGAGAATATATTTTCGCCAAAACTTGTCCTTTTCTAACCTTCTGCCCAGTAAAGTTCACCATTAACTTTTCAATCCGCCCGGGATAGCGGGCGGTTAGTTCTGAAATATTGCGCTCATCCGCCATCACTTTGCCGGGTAGGTAAACTTCCTTGTATGGAGCTTTCTTTTCAATGGTGGACATCTCTACTTCGGCTATTTTCATGGCAGCATTGGAGAGTTTTACAGAGTATTGTCCTGCTTCAGCGTCATCTTCATCCTGCTTCATAGGGATCAGTTCCATCCCACAAATGGGACAATTACCCGGCTCATCTTTCTGGATTTGCGGGTGCATAGAGCAAGTCCAGGTTGTGCCTTCAGCGTGATCCATGGCTGAGTGATCCGTGGGTAATGTTTCCTGTTGTTCATTATTGCTTCCTCCAATCAGCAGCCAGCCTATGAGTATTCCCACAATCAATACTCCCAGATAAGGAAGTATGTTTTTACTTTTTATTATTTCTAATATCTTCATTTTCAAAATTGTTTTCCGGTGATGTAATTGATATAAGCAACGAATGTATTTTGGTCGGCCCGTGCTTTTTCAAGCTCCAGCTCATACCTGAGCAGTTGCCTTTCCATCCGCAGAACTTCCTCAAAATCTGCCCCTGCTGTAGTATATTGTGCTACCAGTATGTCAAGAGACTGAGTGGCATAGGCAATCAGCCTATTATATAAACTAACTCTTCGCTCCGCATCTGCATAATCTCGCCAGGTTTGTTCCAGGGCAGTTTCCAGTTTGTTTTCCCTGCTCTCCTTGCGGTTTTCTATAGATGTTTTAAGCAGTTCTTTCTCCTTCACCATAGCCCTGTATTTACCACGATAAAGGGGTATTCTCACACCTACCTGAGGGAAAATAAGTGCATCTTTTCCGTTTCCTGAAAAATCTGCCACGTCAGTTCGAGGTGAAACATTGATATAAGAAAGGCCCAGGTTAAATGATGGCAACCCCATTTTTTGTGCCACGTCAACTTCTGCATCAAGCGCAGACACCTCATAATCAAACCCTTTTAAAGTGGGGTTATGGGTGATGATAGAATCCAGTAACACATTTTTTCCTTCATCAAATACCAATGTATTCAATGTGTCCGGCACATTAATAGGTATAGGCTCTTCCACGTTCAAAAGTTCATTGAACCTTGCCTGAATCGGAATCCTTGAATCTTCCAGATAAAGTAACTGGTTATTCAGTTCGTCCAAATCCATTTCTACCCTTAGTAAGTCTACGGCACTCCCTGTATTGGACTCCAACCTTACATTGGCCAACTGTTTGAAGGATTCTAAAAGCCTGACATTTTCATCAGTAATGGAAATGGCTGCTTCCAGTACATACAGATCGTAATAGGTTGCTCTAACATCAAAAAACAAGCGGTTTTTAGCATCCTCAAACGCTTCAAACCGGGCTTTTGCCAACATGGCAACAGCCTGTTCCTGTGACTTCAGCTGACCAAACCATGGAAAGGCCTGGCTTAGAGAGATCCCTGCATTTTGCGCTCCAACCCGGGTTTCGACCGGGCTAGTGAAGATGTTAAATAGTACATTTGGATCCGGTAATGCCCTGGCTTGTGGGATACGCTCCAGAGTTGCCAGGTAGCTGTTGAAAATTGATTCCAATTCAGGATTATTCTCTGCAGCAATTTTCAGATATCCTTGTAGAGGCTCTTCTAATTGTTGTGTCTGAGCCATTGTGTTACTAATTGGGATCAGCAAGCACAAAAGCATGACTATATTGATTTTGATCTTCGTTTTCATGTTATGCTGATTTTACTTGTTTTTTGATTGACCTTTCCTGCCACATACAATACAATACGGGTACGACAAATACGGTAATTGCCTGAAACAACATTCCTCCAAAAGTGGGAATGGCCATCGGCACCATAATATCAGAACCTTTACCTGTAGAAGTAAAGATCGGAAGCAGGGCAATGAGTGTAGTGGCGGTTGTCATAACAGCCGGTCTTATTCTCAACTTACCAGCGTGAAGTACCGCCTCTTTTACCTCGGCCACATCGCTTGGTTTCCTCTCTGCAAAGATTTGCTTGAGATAGGTCGCCATGATCACTCCATTATCAGAGGCTACCCCGAACAAGGCAATGAACCCTACCCACACAGCTACACTTAGGTTTACTGTGCCTATCTGAAAGAGGTCTCTCAAATTTGTGTCTGCAAGTGGGAGGTTTAGAAACCAATCTTGTCCGAACAGCCATATTAAGATGAAGCCTCCGGAAAACGCTACAAAAACCCCTGAAAACACCATCATAGTAGTGGATACATCTCCAAATTGAAAATAGAGAATAAGAAAAATGGCAAGCAGACATATAGGTACAACTATAGCAAGCCTCTTGGTAGCCCTGATCTGATTTTCATAGTTCCCGGTGAATTTGTAATTGACTCCAGCAGGTAACATAAACTCACCTGCGTCCATTTTGGCCTGAATAAACCGCTGAGCTTCTTCTACCACATCTACTTCAGCTTCGCCAGCTTTTTTATCAAAAATGACATAACCATTTAAGAAAGTGTCCTCAGCTTTTATAACCTGTGGTCCTCTTCGATAGGTGATATCTGCCAATTCTATTAGTGGCACCTGCGCCCCTGAAGGTGTTGGTATCAATACTTTTTTGAGATCTTCCGGGTTGTCCCGATACTCACGTGCATACCGTACCCTAACCGGAAAGCGTTCTCTACCTTCTACAGTAGTAGTCAGTTTTATACCCCCGATGGCTACTTCCACATAGTTCTGAAAATCTTTCATTGTCAGTCCGTAACGGGCAATGGCCTTGCGGTCTACATCAAATTCCAGATAGGGTTTACCCACAATTCTGTCTGCAAACACAGAGGAAGCCTCAATACTTGGAACCTGCTGAAGGATTTTTTCCAACTGAAGTCCCACACGCTCTATGGTCTCAAGATCCGGACCGAAAACTTTGATGCCGATGGGTGCCCGCATACCTGTGGACAGCATGACCAAACGGGTCTGAATAGGCTGTAACTTAGGTGCAGAGGTCATACCTGGTATGTTGGTAGCCTTCACAATCTCAGCCCATATATCATCCGGAGACTGGATATGATCTCGCCACTGTCTATAATATTCCCCTTTTTTCTTATCGATCACAAGCTCGTCTTTCTCGACTTTTCTAAAACCATCTCGCTCCGGATGATAGGTGCCACCGTCTTGAAGCACATAGTTTCCTTCTTTGTCAGTTTTAAATCGCAATCTGTGCCCGTTTTCATCCACCATGTATTCGGGTTTATAATTGATGGTATTTTCAAACATGGAGATGGGTGCCGGATCCAATGCAGAGTTCACGCGTCCCCACTTACCTACAACCGACTGGACTTCAGGAATCTGGGCGACATATCCGTCTACCTTTCTGATTACGTCAATGTTTTCTTCAATTCCTGAATGCGACATTGTGGTGGGCATCAAGAGGTATGAGCCCTCGTCCAAGGCCGGCATAAACTCTTTTCCTATTCCCGGAAGGGTTTTATTGAGAGACTGCCAAAAACTGGTTTGTCGAATTTCCCAGCCTGTCTTTTCAATGGTATTACCTATGGATCCAAAAGCACCTTCAAAACCTATCCAGGAAAGTATTCCAAATAAAAAAACGAAGATTGGGGCAGTAAAAAATTTCCACTTATTGTCCAGGCACCACCTTAGTATTGGGGTATAGTATTTTACCAGCAATAGTAGTGAGCCTAAAATGAGCAATATGGCTACTGCAACAAACAGGAAATTTATTACTATGCTATTTTGAGCGCCCAAGGGAAGCCATTCACGTGTTAGAAAGGCTGCAACTGTAAGCATGATAATGGCGATATTCAGATATTCAGTAAGCCATTTCCTTTTTTCAGGTAAAAATTTCTCTGCAATATTGTTAATTCCCAGGGCCATAAGGACGATTCCAAGCCAATTTCCTGCGAAGATCAGGATGAGTAATCCCAGAGCGATAAGGGCTGAATTCCATATTCTTTTTGTTCTTTCCTTTCCAACCTTTACAGAAAATAACCAATGCGCTAAAGCGGGGATCACAACGAGTCCTACGAACAAGGCAGCCAGCATGGCAAATGTCTTTGTAAAGGCCAGGGGCCTGAATAGCTTTCCTTCTGCTGCCTGCATGGCAAAAACAGGGAGAAAACTCACAACTGTAGTTGTAAGGGCGGTAATAACTGCTGAAGCTACTTCAGTCGTAGCTACATAGATTACTTCTAACTTCTGTTTGCCGGAAATACCTTTGTTCTCTGGCAATTCCAGATGCCGGAGGATATTTTCAGTAAATACTACCCCAACATCCACCATTACCCCTATGGCAATGGCTATCCCTGAAAGAGCAACAATGTTAGCATCTACTCCTGCATATTTCATCACTATAAATGTCATCAAGACACCAATAGGAAGTAAGCTTGAGATGAGAAGGGAGGCTCTCAGGTTCATAACAACAATGATTACTACAATGATGCTAATGAGAATTTCCAGCGTCAGTGCCTCCTCCAGTGTGCCCAGGGTTTCTTTAATTAACCCGGTACGGTCATAGAACGGAACTACCGTCACCTTCGATACGGTGCCGTCAGGAAGCACTTTTGAAGGCAACCCCGGTGTTATTTCTTCAATCTTCTTCTTCACATTTTCAATTACGGCTAAAGGATTGGCGCCATACCGAGAGACCACTACTGCCCCTGTAGCTTCCGCACCGCCTTTGTCCAACCCTCCTCTACGAGTTGAAGGGCCAAAATTGACAACAGCCACATCTTTGACGCGAATAGGGGTGTTGTGGTGCTGGGTAATCACAGCTTCTTCAAGGTCTTCAAGGTTTTGGATGTACCCTAACCCCCTCACCAGATATTCAGCCTTGTTGTATTCGATGGTCCGGGCACCCACGTCCAAGTTACTTTCCTTTACCGCCCGCATGATCTGAGCCACATTGACATTGTACTCCTTCATGGCTATTGGGTCAATGTCCACCTGGTACTCTTTCACAAACCCTCCGATAGCGGCCACTTCGGATACACCGGCTGCAGATGTAAGTGCATATCCTACATAAAAATCTTGTATTGTCCGTAGTTCCTGCGGATCCCAACCTCCTGTAGGCTCTCCGGTTTCAGGATTTCGCCCTTCCAGCGTATACCAGAAAATCTGTCCCAAGGCAGTAGCATCGGGTCCCAATGCGGGCTGCACCTCTGGGGGAAGCGTGCCAGCAGGCAGGGAATTCAACTTCTCGAGTATTCGCGTGCGACTCCAGTAAAATTCTATGTCATCTTCAAAAATGATATAGATGGTGGATAGTCCGAAGATGGAGTTACTTCGTATTGTTTTTACTCCTGGAACCCCCAGAAGTGCTGTGGTCAACGGGTAAGAAATCTGGTCTTCAATATCCTGAGGAGACCTTCCCATCCAGGTGGTGAAAACGATTTGCTGATTCTCCCCAATATCCGGGATAGCATCCACAGGTACAGGGTCACGGGGAAAATTCTCCATCTTCCAGTTGAATGGTGCTGTAGCTACCCCCCATCCAACAAAAATAAGTACCAACAGTCCGGTAACGAGTTTGTTTTCCAGAAAGAACCTTATGAATTTATTTAACATTGCTAATGTATTTGATAATTAAACTGTTTTGTCTTCTAATACCCCTCAATCAATCATCCAAGGGGATAGGTTATTCAGATATTGGTCCATTAAAGGAGGAACAACTGTATCCGAATGAGGATATCCGATACAGTTTGGGGCGTTTGAAGGAGTTCCTTTAGAATTGAATTGTTAGATATAATTGTCTCTGAAAGAGAGGGAAACTCAATTGTGCCTATTAGTGCAGGGGCTTCTTTTTGAAAGCTGTAAACAGAAACCAGTGTATTATCATCATGTTTCAGATCTTGCTGTTCCGTATTGCAACATCCTGAATTTTCCCCGTTACAACACGAATCCGGTTTTTCGATCAACCTGGCATTGACAAGTTCACCATCACAATAGTGCTTAGCCAGTACCATTACTCCTGAAGAAGAAAGTATGAGTAATGATAATAATATGGTGACGAGCTTTTTCAATTGTATTCTATTTCAAAAGTCTTAACGTGAAATTAGAGCTAAGGATTAAATGCCAGGTTATGAGATTTTGGAAAAGTTTTACGATACTTTGGTTGGTAGCTTAAATAACTATTATTTATTGATCAGGATTGGGAAAGTGAACTAAATTTAAGGAAATTCAGATAGTTTGGTTTCCATTTATTGGTTGTAAGACTTGTTATTGATGATATGGAAGATAATGTCATCTACTTTGTTCCATTGCTCACGCTCACACGGAATACAGATCAATCCACGGACTGCGTATGGGATTGCATAGAATTCATGGACCTGAACTTCAATGAAGACAGTGAAAGCATTGCGTTATGTGATGGAGAAGGATTCTTTCTAAAGAACTCGAAGGTCAAACATCTCTTCGAATTGGTGAGAAATGGTGACTACAAACTATCGATGGAAGGGTTTTCATTGGTATAATGATACTCACCATTGATTTTTAAGCAATAAATAAAAGAGAGATAAAAAGAGGGGAGTTTATCCCAGGAACTGGAAGATCGTTATCATACCAATAATGAACCAGTCCTACCCCAATGATCCTCAAATTTCGATTCTAAATTCTTTATCTCTTGTGAAAACTCACTCATCTTAAATGTTTAAACAAGTCAAAATTAATCTACCCTTGAATAATTCATTCTGCCCCGATCACAAGCTAAAACATTGTTTGAAAATGATTTACTGGAAGTAATAAGCAGTATTTCAGTAAGTTCTTTAGAACAGTTATCTATTATCTCACTTTCGGAGTTATACGAAAGAGACAAACTGATTTTATCATCACTTTTATCAACTGAAAATGACCCTGTTGCAACAATGGTACTTTTTTCTACCACACGTGTTTTAGAAAATGTATTATCACTATTAAAGATATACTCTTCAAAATAGGGTAACTGATCACCAGAAACTGAAGTATTCGATAATCCTGTTAATACAGACACTAGTTGCCATTTATGGGGATAATCGTCTGGAAAAGAAATCATGTTGATTTCCTCCTTTGAACAGGAGATAAGGAAATACCCTATCACCAATAATAAACCTAACTTTTTCAATTCCCCTATTATTTATTTGAGGAATATACAAAAATCACACCATTTTATAAAACGGTTCTAACCGTCAAATTCATATCTCTCATGATGACTGGTAAAGTATTTACCAGTTGATCTTTCGGCAGGTATGCCGTACTAGTGTCCAGCAACTTATTCTTGATCCGTGTTAATAGCCCCCAATTTTCAAATTGTTTAGAATAGGTATCCGAAACATTGAAAAATTCAATGGAAGGGATGGATTGAATCACTGCGGATTTCATCTTCCATCCATTGTCAAGTTCAATGGTATAACCCTGGTTGAGTTTATAGATGATCTCTCTAATACTCAGCTTGTTTTTCAACTCAAACATGGTCCGGACGTTGGCAAGGTTTTGTTGAGATATGAATCTCCCTAAATGGGTATTGCCATCATTATCAATGTATCTGTTAATGATAATTTCTCCGGGAATCTTATGCCAGATAGGTAGTAGTAATCCCTTGATCAGGCTATGCATTTCAACCTTTGTATCCGGAGTATCCTTATATTGTGAATTCCAAAGATCACGAACGGTATCAATATCCGATATCGCATTATGGTGGGATGTCAATTCTTCTATTGTAAACATGGACGAATTGGTAATACCTACCCGCTCAACATACGTAGTGATCTGTCCTGATTCACTTGCGGACTGATAGGCAGAAAAGACTGCATATATGTAACCCGAATTGATTTGTTGATAGTAGCCTGTGAACTTGGGGTGATGTCGATATCCCAATGCAGTATTCCAATCCTTTTTATCGACACGGACGTTTAGCTTCAGGGTGGTTAACATGGCTTGTGCTTTGGTCCTGGTATCCTCATAGATTGGAACTTCTTCTATCAACTCCGTACTCATTGCATCGATATGAGTTATACCTTCATCGTAATTCCCGGACAACTTAGCCTGTTTGATAAGTCCGGTGATCTTCTCTTCAAAGGCGCTGAAGACATTGTTCATGATGTGAATTTCAAGTGATAGAATCCTGTTAAGGAATTTCTTGATATCGCGCATGAGCTGCTTATTTAGCTCCATTTCTCCATCAACTTCATGGAGTAATTTCAAACCCATCATGTTCTGCATCTGATCCATGGTAATGGGTGACGACTTATGAAAAATGTCCAGGTAAAGCAGTTCAAGAGCATCCTCAGCATAGCGACTTTCAAAGTTGTAAGAGTTATCAAGTATACCCTGGCCACCGGTTGATCGTTGACCTTTGGTTAGCGCTCCCAATTGCTCCAACCTTCGTGCAATTGAGCTAAGGAATCTCTTTTGTGCTGCGATGTCAGTGGAACATAATTTGAATAATGGTGGACATACCTGATTGCTACGATGGGATCTACCAAATCCCTGTACAGCGACATCAGCTCTCCATCCAAGTTGAAAAGCATAGTGTACACGTCTTCGTTGGTTTGTGATCCTTTTATCTGCATGGAAGCTACCTCCGGTACCGCCAGCCTCACTGAATACAAGGATCCTTCTCTGATCATCGAGAAATTCACGTATCTCCTTTTTAACGTGTGAAGGAGTACGTTTCTGCTCTACCTTTTTCATTTCTCCGGTAATGGGATCCGGGACATCTACCAGGCGAAGCGTTCTTCCTGTTACTTCGGCTACATTATCAGCACCAAAGGTCTGCAGAAATGAATCCAGTGGTCCCTGAGGAATAACCAGTTCTTCTTCAATCTGACTGATCAACTGATCACGTTTCTGTACAGAATCGTAGTTGATCACCGGGTTTCCTTCAGAGTCAGAAACCACACGTTGACGTAGGTTCCCATTCTCATCTTCATAATCTTCATATTGAGTAACCGGGAATGAATTGTGCAGGTATTCAATAAGGATACTCTTAGGGGAAATGTCGAGAGCCTCAAGCGAGATTTCTTCGTTCAGCTTCTTCCCTTTTTCCTGTGCCAGCGCCCGTTTGGTTTGGGCTTCATTCGTGCTTGTAAGCTGAATGATGATAGCATCTCCTTCATCCATGTGCTTTTGGATATCCTTTGCTACAGATGGAAACTGAATCGTAAGAATGATCAGATTAAAGAACCGTTGATGTGAGGACCAGAAACTGCTAAGCGCTGCTGCTTTCGCATTTTTGGAAGTGTTATTCACTTCAATAGCTTCTTCTATGTTTTGAAGAACCGTCTGCCAGGCCCTGGCCAGCGTATCATATAGTTCACGCTGTGGATCGGTGACTTCATGTAGTACGGCATCATAAGCAACCCCAGCATAACTCAGACTACGAGCCGTGTAGATGCCAAGCGCTTTCATATCCCTGGCTACCAGTTCCATAGCAGTTACTCCGGATGCCTTGATCTCATTTACAAAATCCAATTGGTCTTTGAAGGGTGTTCCTGGACCGTATAGGCCTAATCTTTGGCCATATACAAGGTTTTGAACTTCTGTGGCTCCGGTAGCTGAAGAATATATAATACGTGCCTTAGGCAGCATCATTTGAAGTGTAAGCCCTACCTCTGCAACCATGGATCCTTTCTTCATTCCACGTGATCCTTTTTGATCCATGGCATTGGCCATAATATGAGATTCGTCAAATGCGATAACACCATCAAAGTCACTCCCTAGCCAATCAATAATCTGGCGTACCCTGCCTTTTAAGATTTTTGTAACTGTATTGCCAGCCGCATCGGCTTCATCCGGTTGTAAGACTTCGAACTTACTTCTAAGGACACCATAGGTTGTAACGAGAACACCTTCGTTTGCCCTGATTTTATGATCGGGTTTCAACCCGTGGTGATCAATTATGTGACGGGACCTCCCTCCTACTGCTTCCCAATATTCTCGGGAGTTGAAATGAGCGTTTTCATTTTTGGATATCCATACGGCCTTCTTACGGCCCTGTCTGAAGTTGTCCAGGATGATACCTGCAATGGCATTTCCTTTACCGAAGCCGGTTCCCGAACCGATCATGAACCCTCTGCGGAATTCATCATTATTGATGAAACTGTTGTGGGCATGGCCAGCAAGTATAATGTCCTCTAGCTGAGCATTTGATAAGATCCCTGAGGCAATGGATTCTGCTGGTAGATTAGGTTTATAATCAGTCTGTGGTAAATCAATGGATGACATGGCCAATGATTCACAGAGTGGAGTTGGATGATCCTTGGATCCATAGATTATGATTTGAGGCTGATAGGTTGCGTAGTCGCCCAATTCTTCAACCTTGCCCAACTCCTTACGTTCGACACTTAGGTCCGGAGTTTGTTCAGGAGACTGTTCAACCGTATTGCCTTCAATTAAAGGTATGATATCAGACTTGATCACCTTCATTGAAGTTTCAGTAGGTCTTTTGGAGAAGTCCATTTCGGATTGACCTGCAGCTTTCTTCTGCGTAGTTTCCTTAGCTACAGAAGCATTTGAAAACCCATCAAAGAGAGATAGTTGATTCTGAGGTGATTGAGTTCTACCCATGATTATAAAGATTGAGTTCTAAGATTTCACATATGTTATCCTCATTGATGTCTGTATGAGGAATATGAATTTTCTTTTCAGGATCCTTTTCAATGACTATGATCCGGGTTTCAAAATGAGTACCCTTCTGTTTGAAAGTTTCAGGGTCTATGGTGGCATTCATGACCAGTCGATGATCCGGAGCATTTTGCTGAAAAAAAGTGTAGCCCTTGGATCCTTTGTTGAAGGAAGCATTGATCAGGAGAACCAGCCTCCCTCCTTTTCTCAGGAGTTTGTATGCTGATAAAAGATGCTTTGCGCCTGCCAGTACATCAACCTTGGCTTTGGTTTGGATGGTCCTGCTGAAAGGAGGATTCATGATGATTTTATCAGGTACGAGTTCCCGGAATTTTGCCAGGTTATGAATCTGTGCAGCATCCTCCCTGAAAATGTTATGGTAGGCTTGCTCGGTCAACAACCAGTTTCTAAATGGATGTATCTCGTTCACGATAATCCGGTTCGCGAGACTCTTTTTTAGAAGGCTGCTGATGGATCCGGTGCCGGCAGACGGTTCAAGTACCCAATCATCAATTTTGATGTTCGCGAGCTGTATTAGTACCCAGGCGATATCCTGAGGTGTAGAGAATTGTTGATAAAGGGATTTATCACTGGAGCGTTCCGTAAAGGTTGGAAGGAGCTGTGCATAGCTTTGCAGAAACATCATTGCATTCCGTATAAATGCCGGGATATCCTGGTTTCCCATGAACTCATTCAATGCAGCTTCAGCCACATCGTACAGTTGATGGAATTGAGCATAGTCAACGCCTGGCTTCAATTCACAGTGGCTTGCCATTTTTACCAGGTCCGTAGTGGAGCCAATTTTCTTCTTATCAAGAAAGAATTCATTTAAGAGGACCTTGAAATGATAAAATTTTGATGCGGTTAAATCTGTCATGGTCGTTCCTTTTTGGGGTTTGACCATTCACCTAGGATCTTGCTTTTGAGTGCTTCAATTGCTCTCCTATCGGAAGGGATATTTTCCTTAAAAGCAGGTTTAAGCTGTTTCTGATGTTGTCTCATTTTCTCCATATTTTTTTTGGAGAAATGATTTAAGCTGAGGGAGGGCTAGCGCCGAATAAGGCAAAGAGAAGTTGTAAAGGAAATGTGAATCTTTGATTCAAGTGAAGCGGTCATTTCCTGCATACTCTTTGACTAAAGGGGAAGCTAAATTTTGGAGAAGAAAATATTGGAGAGAAATGATTTATCATTTGAAGAATCATTATAATTAAGTTAGGTGGTATTTATAATTTTCACTAACTTTCAACTAAACGGTATTCTATGGTGTCTTAAAAAATGAAGTTTCATTTCTAACCATAAATCCCAAAGCTATGAGACGATATCCTCATCCGCTCCTATTATTATGTTTTGCGATAAGCCTGTTTACATGCTCTGATGAACCGGTCCCTGAGGGGCTAATAGTAGAGATGGTGGTTGTTGACCACACCGGGGAAGAAACGACCGAATTATCTGGTGAAAGTGGTGAGTTTGCCTTAGCTCTTAAAGCAATCAATCATACCAACGAGGAAATTGAAATAAATTCTTTCAATGCTTGTTTTCTCGCACAAGGGAACAAAGAGTTTATGAAAATCTATAGGAAGATCAATGGGAGTATTGCTGTTGGAAGGCCTTTTAGCGACGAGGTTGTATGCGCAGCGATTGCACTGCCTCCAAGACCGGTTCCTGCAAATGAATACGTGTATTTGGCCAAGTGTAATTGGCTTGATAATCCGGAAAATTCTGTTCTTCCACAAGGAGAATACTTTACAAAAACCACTGTAAAAATCAACGAAAAATACTTTGAAACATATGTAAAATTTATCATTAAATAAACCAGCAAATATTATGAAACTAATCAAATTGTTACTCTTTTTAGTGCTGTTACCGGTCACTGCATTCAGGTGTGAGGATGTAGAACCATCCGTAATTCAGTTATCTTATGAGACTTTAGATAAAAACGGAAACCCCTCTACTCAGTTTAGAGAAGGAGAAAATTTTATCATCAGCTTCAAAATTCGCAATTCCTCTCCTGAAAAAATCTATTATAAAAGGAATCATGAATCGAATAGTGATTTTGCAACGGTTTTTAAGCTTAGTGGCTTTAAGAGGGTAGAGGAAGTAGGAAAACCTTTTCCTTTGCAATATCCTGCCGTTCCAAGACAAGGATTCCATACCATTGATCCTGATAGCTTTATTGTTTATTCCTTTCCCTGGATTTATGAAGAAGGTTTATATAACATCCCTTCATCTAATAAATATATTAATGATGAATATCCTTATAACAAAACTGCTTTGCCAAGTGGAAGATATGAAATATCATTTACTGAAGATTTTCAATTTTCTGACGATAGTGATCTTCAAATCGAAGTGAATAATCGTCGTTTTTCCCACACCTTTAGCATTGAATAAAATGAAAAACTTATATATATTAATTTCTTTCTACTTGTCTTCAACTTTATGTTTAGAGGCCCAAGTAATTACCAGAGGGATGTCTCAAGATCAAATTAATAATTTCAGAAAATCAAAAACCGAAATATTAAAATCTAGAATTTTTAGTTTACCTCCAGTAGATAATAATTTGCTTGTTTCTCAAGATGACCTTGAAAACAAGGTAGGGCCATATAAGTTTGGTAAGTCTTTTCCAGTGTCAATAGACATAAAAAAACAAGGAGCTAGAAACATCGTCGAAAATGGCACGGTATATTCTCTTGAGGTTGAATCTAAAGACGCTTATTCTCTCAATTTTGTATTCAATATGTTTCATTTATCCAGTGGATCGGAGGTGATTATCTATAATTCTGATAAATCAATGTTAATCGGACCTATAACTAGTAAGAATAATAATGATAAAGAACGTTTTCGTACTGACCTATTAAAAGGCGACCGAGCTACTATTGAGTTATTTGAACCTAATCGGGTTCAAAGTAAGCCAAGTATCCTTATTTTGGATGAAATTGTACATGGATATAGAAATACTTTCAGATCAGGTTACGGTGATTCTGAAAGTTGTAATATTGACGTTGTTTGTAGTCCTGAAGGAGATGGTTGGTTGGATGAATCAAATTCAGTTGTACTAATACTTTTAAATAACAATGAATTGTGTACTGGAGCATTAATCAATAATGCATGCCAGGATTATACTCCCAATGTTTTAAGTGCTTTTCATTGTATTGATCTAAATGGGAATGGCACATTAGAGGCCGGGGAAATCGATAATGCTGAAGACTGGGTTTTTAGATTTAAATACAGAAGCCCAAGTTGTGGTGGTGCCGAACCTCCTTCCTATACCTGGATTACTTATCAGGGTGGTTCCACATTTAGATCCGCTTGGAGTCAATCGGATTTTTCACTTGTTGAAATGAACGAAATGCCTGATGGAAAAGATGTAATTCAACTTGCTGGATGGTCAAGATCAACAACATCAATTAATAATACAGCAGGAATTCATCATCCAAACGGAGATGTTATGAAAATTTCAATTGATGATCACAGCCCAACTTTTACAACACCGACATACTTTGGATATCAGGTTGGAACGAATCATTTTTGGAGGGTATCATGGGATGATGGAATCACGGCTAGAGGATCTTCAGGATCTCCGCTTTTTAACAATGATGGAAGAATAATCGGTCAGTTAGCAGGAGGTGGTTCGTTTTGTGCAACTCCTCAAAGTCCTGATCAATATGGACGATTCGATGAGTCCTGGGATGGAAGTGGTCAAGCTATTGATGAAGAATTAGGTGCTTGGCTAACAAATGATCCAAATGTACAGACTACAAATGCACTTGTTATTCCACACGTTCGAAGAGTTATAGGACCTTATGTGGTTACAACAAACAATAGCGCTACATTTGAAATATTTAATGTGTTCCCGACTCATAATGTCACCTGGACATCTACTTCTAATCTCACCATCATATCACAAGATAATACATCTGTAACCGTCAAATATTCTGGATCCAATTATGGAGAGGGGACAGTAACAGCAAATGTCCAAAACAATGACCCTAACTTATGTCCAGTTATCGCAACTTTTGATGGTAGTTTACAAGCAGGGCCATTTACCAGTTCACAGATAGAAATCTCCGGATTCTCAGGTACTACCTGCTATAATACTTCATATGGATACAGCGCGTATGTTCCTGGTGGCCACCAATCGAATTTTACATATTCATGGGATTATCCCCAGGGTTGGACTGTTGAAGCACAATATGATAATCATATAATCCTAAATTCAGAAAACTATGTTTATAGTGCAGAGCCCATTGGTGTGATAATAAATAATGGTGCTGGAAATAGTGATTGGGCAAACATATGGGTTTATAATGGCTACTGTAGTGGATCTTCTTATTCTTACACATATAATACCTATCCAAACCCGGTTTCTGATGAACTCACTGTTACACAAGAGCCTTCAGGCGAAACTTCGCCAACCCTTGCTAATAGTGAGGAAGAGGTTATGTTCAATGTAAAGTTATTCGACATTTTCCAGCAGCCTGTTGCTGAAAAGGAGAGTTGTGATAATGAGGTAAAAATAGATACTCACAATCTAAAAAAAGGACTTTACATTATGCATATCATTGATGAAAATGGTAATGTATTAAAAGAAAAAGTCATTGTTGAATGATTGCTGAAGCTTAATACTCATCGATATTCGCATATTTAAGGACGTGGTCTTTGTAAATGATGGCCCCTACTCTTTCTCTTCCGGCCATTACCAGAAACTGGTCATGCAGTTTTTCCGGAAGAATGGATTTGTAGTTTAGAAGTGTGATAATCATAGCTTAATGGGGTTAGTACGATAATTAGCCAGGTTAATATATCCACCTTGATAGATGGTCATTCGATCGTTCAACAAGTCAAACAACAGCTTGCCAGCGAACTGGGCTATGAACGTATTGATGAACAGGTCCTGTTTCGTTAAGGCTTCAGCCACACTACAGGTTGGTCCCTGTTCATCACTATTATCGTGTTGCTCAATATCCGGATGGAGATCAAATATTGATGGTAGCACTTCCATTGTTTCAAAAGACGACTCTTTCGGCTGTTGGATGTTTTGAGTTGTGCCCAAAACTACCTGACCCCCATCACGAGTATTCCCTGTGTCCATCCAATAATACAGCCGGTAAGGTGGAGCCATGTTAAAGCTCTTTGAGTATCCCTCATACTTCTTAATTTGGTTATAGATTTTCTTTCGTGATGAAACGGAATCCACACAAGAAATCAGAATATTAGACTTGATTTCCTCAGTTATCAATTCAGAAGGAAAGGATAACCAGTCAGTACCGTAAAACCTGTTTAACCTGGAGGTAAGGACCTGTGCTTTATTCAATCCGATATCGGCATTTGAAAACAGCTGTCTTCCTATGTTGGAAGGATTAACGCTGTCCGGATCAAAGACACGAACCATAAGTCCCGGATGATCCAATTCTTTCAGTGCATAATGGATCCTACCCAATTGTGTAAGTAAGCTACTGCCCGTACCGCCGCAACCAACCAGACATACAGTAACTGGATGCATAGGAGCTTGCATATAAGCATTTAAGTAATGAATCTTTTTCATGTGTGTATTAATTGATTTTCAGTCGTCACATGGAATGTCCGGGTACTTCAAAACGGTCACCAGACCTCGGTTTTCTTTCAAATACTCAGCCTTGGTTAGTATAGCTTGCTTTATGGACATTTCATGGTTGTCTATTTGATGAGCGTTTTTAATGTGACTTTGCATGCGGCTAATGAATCAATGGGAAATGGATCTTCCTTTTCAATACAGCTTGTCAGAACTGTATTCAAATTGTACCCATCCAGCAATGGACTGGATCCATTGATGTGTGAGAAAAGAGAATTGAAAAATGCACCTTCCGCAGCTTCGATAAGGTCTTCCCAAAAACGAGTTTTTGACTTTATTTTAACATTCCCCATGCATACTCCAGTATCATCAGTATTATGGAATGGAGCTCTGTAAAGGGGTGTATTTTCCCTTAGGTGGTTTGATTTGAAGGCAAACACCTTCATGGAGCTTCCGGATAAATAAAATAGCAGGTTTGGCAATTTGCAGACGCCATCAGGAATACCAAGTTCCTTGGTGAAAAGGAGCTTTTCCTGAACGTTCACTTTGATCCAGACGATCGTTGGGATATCCTGATCCTGCTTAGCATATAAAATGTTGGATGGGATAAGCCTCTTAAAAGAGAACGGTGCAAGGCGTTTTTGTTCTCGCTTACTCAGGAACCTGGCCAGCTGGTTAAGTTGATTTTCCTGAAGCAGCCTGCCGGCTGAGAGATGGTAGATACCATCAGTTTCAATGAAGTCACATGACTCCAGGTGAAAATCTGGTATTTTTTCATTTTCGACGAAAGGATTGTCATCCTTCTTTTTCTTATAGACGACCAGGGCAATTTTAGGAATGTACCTGGCATTAAGGGTATCTGTGAACATGGCTTTACTTGGTTAGATTTTGAAATAATCTTCTGCAGGCTTCATTACCTTCAGACATCCAGTCATAAAAGACTTTGGCTTTGCCAAATTGAGGGCGTCTAATCTCCGGAATGATCTTCTGTGATTCTATCAATGGTATGATACCGCAGTTCCCGGCAATCTCATCAAGCTCACTACTGAGTGTGTTTCCGATATACCCATCGAAGGACCAGGTAAATCCACAGTACCTAGATGGCCATGCCTCTCCGTTTTGATAATAATGGTTGGATCTGTAAGGATTGCCGTAGTCAGTTACTGGAGAGTTCTCAAATTCGTAGAAATCCATTCCTTTATTTATGAGAACGATGGCCTTTTTATACCATCGCACAACTTTCTTAAAAGATCGATTTCGTGGCTTATAGTTTTTCAGAAGCCTTTTGAATCTTACCAGGCTATGGGATTTCTTGATAGCCTGATGATAGATCGAGGTAGCATCATCCCATTCAGCAAAATCTTCTTTCAAAGCTTCGAGATCTTCTATCCCATATTCATCTTCCAGGTCTTCTTCATCGTCATCATCGATCCTTGCGGCCAGGTCATCAAGGTAACAGCTGCAGTTGTAATCATTCCAGGCGGGGATGTGCAGCTTGTGATGACAAATCGATATGAAATGATAGGTAAGCTCCAGGAAAGCTTTATCCTGCTTCCTGAGGAGTTTAAGCCACTGGAAAGGGATAATATTTCCATAGGATTCACATTCATCTAATGCATGGATCCAGTAGAATTCTGGTTCTGCATGTTCCGGGAAATCTATGAATACAGGATGCTCTTTACTGTAAAGGGAATTGAACTGGTCTTGAATAAATTGAACGAATTCATGGAAACTGGAATCTACATTCCAATCACGATCCTCAAAGTCCGGATGGTCCTTTAACAAGAGAATCATCTTTCCCAAAACACTATTATTGACTTCACTATCTACTCGGGAGTAGATTTGGATCAAAGAAAGTTCTTCCTTAAATCCTCTTACATGAGGTAAGGGATCAGCTGGTGACTGATCCTTTCTTTTGGTTGATCTCCGGAAGTCTGCATGATTTGATCGTGCCGGCCTTCCATTAGAATGTTGACCAATTGTCTTTCCCAGCGATATTGACTTAGATCTCGCTCTGGTCCTTTGGACTGTTGGTTCTTTTGAATGCATGTTTGATAAAATTCAAGCGAGTTCATCCTTTTGTTCCTACTACAGTTGAAAAAGTGTAGACCCGGTAATCTTCCTTGATTTCGGGACCGGTTACAGATGCGGTTGTGAGCTGTGGATATGAGATCGAATGCAGCTCTAATACTTCCGTTGGAGTTAACTGCTCTCCTGGATCCGGTAGCTCTTTTACGGTGCCGTTATCGTTCCAATTGAATTTTCTACGTACTTGTAATACTTCCATGATTAATGAGTGTTTGCGGTTTCAAATAGTGTTCCTGTACCAAGCTGAATTTTGATTTTGTCTTTCAGCTTATTGGCTTCAGCATTATCGATTTTAATGGCCAGTGCTTTATTTACTTTTTCAAGCGCAGATTTGTAGGCACCTTCATCAAAGTCCTTCTGAGCGTTCTCCAAATGCTTCTTGATCTTATCCTGGATCTCCTTCTCAGCTTTCTCTTTTTCCTTAGCCTTGGCATCCTTGCCTTTTACTTCAGCCATATGGTCTTCGAACTTTTTAAGATCCAATGACCATTCGCTTATCATATCCAGAGGCATTACCAGCTGTTCTACAAGTTCAGCATCAAGTTGCTGAGGTGTGGACATACCAGTAATCGGTTGAAGCATGTCCTTTGCTTTGTCATCAACTCTTGCAATTGGAAGTATGGTGAAAGCAATCTTATCACCCTTCCTTTTTAGGGCGATCTGGAGATCAACACCATCCATGTGTTTGAAAATCTCCTGAAAGAATGTGTTACTCATTTCGATTTAATTTGATGGTTGGACTTACATTTTGAGGAAACTTGTTGAATCACAGGTTTCATCAGATCTTTTTATTGACCTAGTGGGATACTTTTCTTTGTGATAATAGAATGAAGTTTTCATAGGCAATTTTATTTTTTGCCTAACCCAATATTTCAGGGTATGCGGGTGGCTGAGTACAAATGGAAGCTCAATTAAAAAGGGGTTCAGCGGAAGAATGGCCAGAGGGTTTTAATTGTGACCCATTTTTACCAAATGTGTGATGAAATAGATTTGGGAAAAAATAAATGCAGCCTGTGGAATTGACCTTATCAGAAGCCACTTAAGTCAAAGTTCATAAAACCATAGTGCCTTCATACCCTGGTCTTACTGTTTACTAGTTCGGTTGCTGGTCTTAGTACATCATTTTTTATCAATGCAATACTACCGGTGCCTTGATATACATTGTATTTTTTGAAAAAAAGTAGTCCGGTAGGCGATTTTTTACGGTGTTCAACGCTTCATAAAAACAGCAACTTAATATCTCTGAATGCCACCAGTCTTTCAATGGCATATCAAAAAATGAATTTTTAACTAAAACATTACAACAATGAACTCTTTAAAAAACAATGTAAGACTGGTAGGTAGAATTGGAACTGATTTTAATATCAGAACCTTCGAAAGTGGCAAAAAACTGGTCAGCGTTCCATTGGCTACAAATGAAACCTACTACAACAATGATGGTGAAAAAATCACCACTTCCCAATGGCACACTATCTGCCTTTGGAACAACCGTGCAGAAAAAGCACAAAAGATGTTATCTAAAGGATCCCTGATCATTCTTGATGGAAAACTCATCAATAGATCCTATGAAAAAGATGGTTCGAAGAAATACATTACTGAAATTCATGTGCATGATTTCTTCTGCCTGGATTCAAAATCCTGAAACCAATTTCAGATATAATAAAAAAAGCCTCTTCGGGGGCTTTTTTAATATTCTCATGTGAATTAGAAAACCTTATTCAAAAGCTTGAACATTTAACAACGAACAAAATAGCACCTACTTTAATGAGGGTGATTAGTTTATTGATAAACGTGTCACAAACAAATTTGACGATCAGATGAATCAAAATGAGGACCAGAGAATAGCTGAATGCCAGATCCATATAGTCGTGGTATTCTCTTAAAAACAAGGAGGTCCAAAATAGCGCCTTGCCAACAGTGAAAAAGACATGAGTTATCGCAAGTATCAGTTCAATAAAACTCTCTCCAATAGTCTTTTCATTTTTCATGAAAGCATAAAAGGAAAAGCCCAAAAGAGGTAAATAAGTCAAACTGGAAGCTGATGAAATTTTAGTACAAATTTCCAGCGGTTTGACGATTACCGGGGGTTTTTACCTTCTTGAATGAAAAATGTAAAGACACTTTTCACATATAAAAAAAGCAGCATTCCTGCTGCTTTATTCTGTCAGTCCTTGCCCCCCAGGAGCTTGACTTCATCGACGATGAAATTATATCGCTTGTATTCCTTATCTGAATTAGGCATGGGAATCAAATCATATTCCCAGGATCCGGAGACTTCTACAAGCTTTCCCTTTTTTAGATATTGATATATCTTATCGTGCCCTGGTAACTTACATAGATGGTAGAACGCGGAATCAACATATTCTCCGTCCTTGAACTTGGAGCCATTTACAGCAATGGAAAACTCAGCTAATGTCTTTCCTGAATCAAACTTTTTTACTTCAGCGTCAGCGGCAAGGTTACCGCAGAATTGAGATCTGATTTTCATAGTATTTAAATTTTAGGTTGATGATCAATCTATTTTCTAAGTCATTCTAATGGCTTCTTATGGATCTTCAATTTGAACAAATTGGCTTCTATTTCCTGAGGTTCAATTGAATAATCATAATCTCCGATTAAGTCCTCAATAAATTGAAAACTTAGTATTTTTTCAGACATAATGTTTTCATTGGTGATGATCTTGTAGACGGTCTCTACCATGCTATCATGTTCAACAATGACATCTATATGATATTCCATTAGACTAGGCTAGTGGTTCAAATATAGCGGTATTATATAAAACCAGAAAATATATCTTATATACCTCTCTCCTGTCTCTTTGAGGGCGTCCTGGATTTACGCAGTTTCTGTACCTCTTCGAGGGCTTGCCAGATAATGTCATTTGATCTGGTCTCCGTATTGAAATAGGTCTTTGGATGTGTAGTCACGCTAATACGGTCACCAGTCTTCAATTTCCTGATTGAGTCGATGTACTTTTCTGATATCACTATGTTCCTGCCGCTCTTAAAATTGGAGACACTCTTTGTATTTTCAGTTAGTTCATTAATCTGAATAACACCAATTTCTCCTTTTCCGGTTTTAGCGATCTTGGGGTCCTGGATCAGGGTTCCCTCAATGGCTAACTTTTTGATTGGTATGAAGGGGGATTTGGGGACAAAAATGATCTGATTCGTTTTCGTTTGATCAGGCCTGGTAATTGATATTGAATACTGATCTACTGTAGTGCCAACTATATCACCAACTTTTAATTTTAATGCACTTTCATCAATTGATGGGTTTTCTCCCAACCTGATTTCAAATTGAGGCTTCTCCCGGAAGTCCTTCGTGATGGCTTCGCGATCACCGATGATTATGAGACGATCAGCGGTTCTTCCCTGAATTTCCTTAACACTCCGGATGGTGAAGTATTCCATCTTCTCCTGAGCCGATCTTGAAGATGTGGTTTTATTTTCAGCCCGTGAGGTATCGGTCTTGGTCTGGCCTTTTTTTGGCATCGGGTTTAGTGATTTAGTAAAGGGCGGACTGAAGATCTAAGAAATTTAGTATCTGTGTCTAAGTAAATATAAAATTTATTTAGGTTTGATTGCCAATCATCAATAAATCATGACCCTCGATGATCAAATCAACCAATGAGTTTTAGTTTATACTTCACAGGTAGCAATTGGGCAAAATGATCAAATAGTGGAATCATAAATTCCGTTTTTAATGGAAGGGTCATTGCAAAGTCGTTGGCCTTACTATTGGTAAATTGGACTAGATCAGTTCCTCCAAAATAATAGCTTTGATTGAAGATAAAGTCGTTAAAGGGGTGCTTTGGCATAGCACTCCCTACCTTAAGCGACTTTTTGAGCAAGTACTTTATAGGCTCACTTAGCTGGTCAATTTTAAAGGGTTTTTTACCGTATCCCGAAATGTGTATGGACAGTAAGTTCCTGTGAAAATCATGATGTGCGGTTGCACTGCTAAATAGCCCCTGCTTTACCAGGCAGTTAAACAAAATTTGAAGTACCATAGAATACTCTTCAGCCTTCACAATGAAAAGTGATTCCTTATGGATATCATCGAGATTAATTGTAAGGGTCGAGTTGAAAAAACGGAAAATATAGAGTTCCCCTTCTTCACTATACATTTTAGCGTTGATCAGATGATTGATATCGGAAATGAAGACTCTTTTGTCTGACTTCTTATTGGTTATCGGCTCGATGAATCCATTCTCCGTCAAAAAGATTTGTCTTGTGCCTAAATTGAAGGTAATGGCATTTATCAACTTTTCATTTTGGTAAATACACATTACATATTCATTCGGATGAATACCGGAAAAGATGGCGCAATTCTTATTATCCAAATGTTGGATAAACTGATAAAGATTGGATTCCTCTTCCTCGGTGACGTTATAATCGATAATGGATTCTATTCCCAAAATATTAGCCATCAACTGGCTCTCTTTAATCGGCCTAAATTCTGGTACTTCACAATGGATATGACCCGGAAGATTTTTTAAGTGTTCAAGCGTTCGTTCAAGGTTCAAAACAGAACGATCATGGAGGTTAAATAGAAAGAATTCAATTGGACTAAGCCTTCCGAGGGTTTTTAGGCTTAAACACAATGTCCTGCCTTCACTTTGATACAAAACGTATTGCAGGTGATTATAGCTGAAACGTCCAAAATAGGGATTTGCATCGTCTAAGACCCGAATACCCAGGTATCCCAAAATGGCATCGAAACCAAAATCATTTTCCAGGTCCTTCATACACTGCGTAGCAATTCATTGGTTTCCTGAAATATATTTTGATAATTGGCTTCAATTAGACCGTTTAAATATTCCTTGTCTTCATAAAGAGACGGGATAGGGATATTGCTAGGTATTTTATTACGGTAATAGCTATCCAGCATTTTGAATTTTGTATCGAACAATCCGGGTTTTCCATCTGCAATGTAACCTACAAATTCTCCAGCTCTTTTTGTCCGGATGTCTGCAGGACTCATGATATCAATTCGTTCATAGTTAAAGGAGTCACTTGTCCCGGAATCACCGATGCTGGTACTCGATCTTTCACGGTCATACTGGCCAAACGCTTTGGCCACTTTTTCTGCTTCTGCAACGTCTACCACTCCCCAAAATTGGTTACTGCAATTCCCCTTGATAATCGCAGCTTCTTCCCGTTGGTATTCTTTCTCTAATTGACTGTAGGTCTGGAGTCCAAGCAATACGGCGTTTTTATTGGATCTGCAAGTAGCCATATAATCTGCCAGTCCGTGAATATAAACGGTAGGCACTTCATCAATGGCATAAAGCACAGGGCGTTTGCCCGGTTGATTCAGTACTTTGTTCAACAGGGTCAGTAGTATAGATAAGGCAGGGCTGATACCTTCCCGCTTCTCCATGTCATTGCAGATGCATAACCATTGTGGATCCTCAGGGTCATTGAGCTGAATGTTGACATCATTCCCGGAGAATACCCAAAACAATTCAGGACTTGTCAGCGCATTCATGGCATTTCGTAATGTGGCCATGACTCCTTGTACTTGTTGGTCTGCACCCTTTTCGAGCGCTTCGGTAATTGGTCGGGCCAGTCGTGCTATCTCATCATCCTGTTTCAGCCAATTGGTAAAAAGATCGGTTTCAGACGTGATGGCAGATATAACATGTGGGAGTGTGCAGTGCTCTTTATGGTTTTTCGCAAAGTTCCAGATCGTTGCGTGTATCAGTCCTATAGCTGAGTTGGCCCAAAAATCCCGCTTTCTAATCCATTCTCTTTCCAGGGCCAGAGCAAAAGTCGTAGCTGCATTTTTCGCAGCAAGGCTTGAATTGATGACTTTTGGTGAAATCAGGTTTAAACGGATAGATTGATCCAGGTTGGTGAAACTGATCATCTTGATATTGGGAATCTTACCAGAATAGTTCCGAGGTGTATGCTTTTTTAAATAGGCATGTGCTTTGAATACGGTTTCAGTTAGAGGTGTACCCTTGAAATCATAGACCACACCAGTGAACCCGGAAAGCATCATTTGAAAAATCATGGGATCAATAATCGAAACAGATTTACCACTTCCCGCTGATCCGATGGCCCAGGTATGCCGGAAGGGAGCATTTAGGATTAGAGGGCCTTCCACTGTTTTTAATTCAATATCGTAGTTTCCACTCTTGTAGGTAGATAAACCTAATTTTTCTGATTTTCTGATGTTTTTAACATTGATGCCAATGGAATTCATCAGGTCCGGAATCAGGACAATTAATCCAACCGATCCAAGTACAAATGCCCCTGGGTAGACAGCAAGGTGGAAAGTTTTGGGGAATAAGGTGATAAGGTCCCTGATCCAAAACAGGTATCCGAAGGATAACATGGTCAGTAATGAAAAGACCACGATCCCTGTGCCGTTGGTTTTCGCTTTCTTTTTACGTGATAAGGAAAGCAGCATGAAAACAAACAAGATATACAGTGTCTTCCAGATGATGTGGTTGGTAAGGATTTTCGTCTGGATAATGTTAAAAGTGCTTTTACCAAATCGGGTTAATAGCTCAGGATCCAGAATCACCAGATACTCTATTAACAAAAAACTCATCATAAGGATGAGTAAGAAAATCAATAACAAGTTTAATTGTGACTTGGTCCTGTCCATTCACGATCAGTTTTAGGTAAACTTAATACAATTTAGCATCAAATATTTTGACCCGTTATTGATCAGGACCTTGATACTTCCATCTTTGCTTGTTTTCCTCTTCGTCAGCTGCCCGCTGTGTTCCACTCTTAACCTTAGCCATCGATTTTGTCAGAAGCATCTTGTTGACCGAAGATCTCGAATTGCGAATTTGTGATCGATTGATTCTACTCAGAAATTCCTTCTCTTCTTTTTGAAGTGTATTGATCTTTTTGATAATCTGCTGATAAGTTAGGTTTAATGCGGAGCTTTTGATTTTGTAGTCCATATGGTAAAAAACGAGGGACGTATTACCATCTTTCCTCATAGTCAGCTTAATCTCTATTCGTTCTTTATCCAGTCTTGAGATTAGATCTTCCCAGGACTCTGAGTAGTTTATATTTCGATGCACCCTGGATTTTACATGTGCTTTTACTGCATTAAACTCAAAGTCCGTATGGGTATGGGTTAGCGATTCCAGGTCCTCTCCCCTATCTCTTTCTTTGTTCCAATACTTGGTTAGTTCGTGCCACGAATATTGAGGGTCCAATTTGGCTCCCTTCATAAAGAGTGACTGGTATCCGTAGGTGATATCTTTCTGGTTGGCCAGAAATCTTGCATAATACCCTAACCCCTCATCGTTAAATTTCTCTATAAATTCCTGAACTGAGCTCGATTCACTTTTAATGATACTGGCTCTTTTTTGCATTTCCGCCTTCCTGGAAAGCGCAATTAAATCAGCCTTGGTAAGCAATCTGATCATTGACTGAAAATCTGCAGACCTGTTCCTGGACTTGTAAAGATTTCTGATTTCTTCATTGGTCATACGATCGGCATTGGCCTCGATCGCTAAATCAAACGCCGGATCAGCAGTTTGGTCATTCTCCAGAAGTAGTTTTTGATAGTGTTCAATAGCCTTTGCATAGCAGAAGTTGTCAGGATTGTTGTCGATGCTGTGACCGGTTGATCTTTCAGATAGACTCCTGAGGCCATATTCTTTCTCCAGGCGTCGACTCATCCTGGTACTCTTGAAATAATCGTCGCGGGTTGGAATAAGTTTTCCCTGACTATCAGAGGCGGTAACGAAGACATGCCAGTGATCATGTGCTTTGTCCTGGTGACGATAGGCACATCGTAGTGTTTGGTCATACCCCATTCCTTCCAGGTACTCTAGAATAATTTTTCTCTTGGTAACCAATTCTACTTTGTCCTCAACCGGAAAGTTTACTGAAATATGATGGAAATGCGATCCCCGCTTATTGGGGTTATTTAATTCCATATGTGCTGTCATTGATCGCGAGATAGATAGCGCATCTTCCATTGGAATGGTGGCAATGATATAGTCCTTAGAAGCCACGTTCTTTTTGACCTTTTCTTCATGGTATTCAATAGCATCTCCGATGTTATGGTAGCTGTAATTTTTAAGAATCTTGGCGATCATTTTCCAGTATGCTTTTTAGGTAATGCAATATTTCACTTTGATTCTTCATTATGGTCTCGGCAAAAGCATCCGGACTACGCGAAAGCTCGTGGGTGATGGATAGCTCATTTAAGCTTTTTACCGCCTGGTTTAGATTCACACCTTGTTTATGAATTTCGTTGAAAATCGCTTTGTAACCGTCACCATAAAAGGTAGGATTCTTTCGTAGAAGAATTTCCCTGCAGTATTTCGAAAAATCAATGTTGGCTTCTTTAGATTTTTTCGAAAGTGCTTTGTACTCCTGATCGTTCATCCAGATCGTTCGGGGTTTTCGAGTGTCCTTTTTTTTCGGTCTACCCCTACCCTGCTTTTCTACGGTTTCTACTTTTTTCATCCAGATCTTTTTAAGCAATCCAAACGAAGTGCCGGTTGCGTTCCCCAATCCGGTCCCTCGGTTGGGCAAGGTCTAATTTCCGGCTGAATGAGGAATACGTAACGAATGTGTAGTATTTTTCAGATGCGGAAATTATACCTTGCGTTTCCTACTACACGAACATAGTTTAAACTGTCCAATAACACCAGCAATTGCCTGGTTTTTTAAGCTATTTTAGAAATGGGCGATTTTAAGACTCGCTAACAGCTTGAGCATTCAATGTGGACCAAGACACTAGACAGGAACTCTCCCGCTGTCAGAGACGATATAAATCATGAAATAAGCTATTTTTACGATCTTGGTATTCCCCCGCCTACTTCAGTTCTTTGAATGTGTATACTTACTGTTTCTCTTTCGAAATTGTCGAAACTGTATAATATTATAATTTAATGATTTCACTAATTTATGATTTTATAATATTATTTATTCATTCTTTTATACATTCGTTCTTGTATTACCTAATAAATAAAAGAAGTAATTTATTATTGTATTTATTTATTAATTCATTTACTTTTGAACAAATCGATGTATTGATTAACTAATTTGTTAAACAGATTTCAACTAGGTGCTTATGGAAACCAAACTCATTTTGTTTGCCAATCTAAAGGGGGGAGTAGGTAAGTCTACTTTGACCAACTGGGCAGCTGTAAACTTCTATCATAATACTGATTGTTCAGTATTGGTCCTGGATGGAGATATGAAGCAACAGAGTATTGTGAAATGCCGCAATCGAAACGAAGCGGAATATAAAGGGGAGACACCCTGGGAGGATGTACCCATGTATGACCTGTTACCCATGGAAGCTTCTAACTTTTTGAATAAATACCTGGATGTCATTGATGGGAATTATGACATTGTCTTATTTGACGTTCCAGGTAGTGTGGAGAGTGATGATATACTTAACGCTTATATGATGGCTGATGTAATCATCGTCCCATCCTCGCATGGGGACATGGACATTGATTCTTCTAATGAGATCATTGAGTTTATCAAAAATACGGTCATCCCAAAACGCAAAGCCAAGGACCTGGATACACAGGTGTATTGGTTGTTGAATAAAGTAAGTATGCAATTAAAATCTGTTAAGGAGATCATTGAGACTGCTGAAACAGATCCTATGTTTGAAGGGATTCCTTTGATGAAATCCTACATTCCAAATCTCCCGGCTAAGGCCCAGGTATCCGTAAATACAGTCGACTTTGGAGAAGACATGGAGTTTTATAACAAATACATCAAACCTTGGGGTGAAGAGATCTTATCTATTGTGGGTGTTAAAAGTCTAGAAAAAGCATAGTCCGATGACAGAACAAACGAAATCAAGCAAAAACAAAAAGGCCTTGCTGGAAGAGCTTAAAGGCAACACGCAGAGTGGTGAGTCCAAAAGGTCTCGTGGGCCAATGCATCTGAAAGAAGGTTCTCTGATAGGGACTGAACAAAAAGTAAAGGAATCAGACCAGGAAGTAGTGGTAGACTTTATTTATAAAGTGGATCATGAAAAATGTGAAGTCTCTTTTTATGAAAAAGTCGAGGGAGATAAGTCAGACCTTATCTGGGACTTTGGCAATGGGCAAACATTTGAAGGAGCTTCTCCGGAAAAAGTTAGCTACGATGAACCTGGAAGATACACTGCAACACTGATTGATCGGATCTCAGGAATGGCCAAAGAAAAAACCTTTGCCATCAAGCATGATTCGGATAGTAAGGAGAGTGCTGAGGATAAACTGAAGGTTGATAAGATCAAAAGCAGTTATACCGGTGGACTGGAGTCGTTTATTGAAAATGCCAGGAGGGAAGAATTTGATTTTGGAGTTAACAATGTGCGTCTGTCAAAAAACATACATGGTGTCCTTTCAAAGATTTGTGTGAATAAGGTTACAATTACTAGCCTTACCAACTACATCATTTCCAATTTCATTGAAGAGAATCGCAATGAAATCAAGAAGTACATTGAGAAGAACAACCAGTTTGACTTTTAAGCAATGAATAAAAAGTAATGTATCAGTGATTGAGGCCCTTTGACAATTTCGTGGATAGACTCTGATTTCGTTCTTCTTTCTTAGAATTACTATTTTCGATGTCCCTGAGTTTAACCTGGGTGCGTTCGTTATCAATAACTGACTTCATGTATTCAGCTGTTTCATCGGAAATGGTTACCATGGACTTTTTGGTTCCTTTGGCCTTCTCCAGGTTATGGAGTTCGACGAGTTCTTTCATCCGATCCCTGATCTTCTCCGAAAATACTTTTCTTTCATTTTTATCAAGTAACAGCTGCACCTCTCTAGTGGCAGCTCTTAATTCCTCCAGATTCAGTGCCTTCTTTATAGCTGAATAGCTTGACTCCTTTAGTTTATTAACTGATTCTGAATCGAGCTTTTCAAATACTTTTATTTTGGATAGGTATTCAACACTTATCAAGGCGGCACCTTGGCCGAATGGAATGTAGAATTTATTGCTGTTCTGTTTATTTGCCAGTCGGTTCCTTTGCTCCGGATCCATCACACTTCCACCAACTTTGTAAGGCATCCGATCAGTTAATTGCAGCTTCCCATCTATATTCCTGATAAACAAATTATCCACTCTGGTCTTTCCAATCATTAGATTATCAAAGGGCCCATAGAACTTTCCGGATCGATCATTTAAGATCTTTTTTAGATCCCTTGTATTGATTTCAGAAAGTATTTGTGGTTCCATGACTATTTGGCCTTCTTAAGTTGCAGGATAAGCAGATTCATACCATCTAACTCCTTTTGAACCTTCTTTATCTGTGTTTTTAGCTTCGCTGATTTATCTGTAGACTGGTTCTTTTTGAGTTTTTGAAGTTGTACATTAAGATTGGGTAGTCGAACCTCTTCAATATAGTTTATGGGATCATCGGCATTTTGATAAAGTGTTTGAGGAAATTCCTTCGGATCAAACGTATAGATATACTCCTTCCGGTGTTGCAGCTGGGCATACCCAAACTGTAGAATCCGTTCCACTACATGTGGCATTTCGACATGTGGTCGAATATTGTATTTGAAACTCATCATTGAAGAATAACTGACACCGATAATTTTACCGAATTGGCTCCAGGGCATTTTACCATTAACATTATTTAGTATGTCACGGGCGTACTCACTTGCCTGTTCATAACTGTAGGCAATAACTTCCTTTTTTTTCGTCATCTGCAATTTAAGATAGGTTTAATGCTATTTAGTATCAACATTCTAAATAATTGGGTTATTTTAGCTTAGATATGTTGAATATGGCGGTCTTTCTAAGTATTACGTCATTAGTCATTTATCTGATTATTGTCTATTACGTGATCACTCGTAGAGCTAAAGGTAGTTCAAAAAGGAGTAATGGAAAGGATGAAGTTACCCATGATGAAATGAATTCTGAAGAGGTAACCGGGATTGAAATAGAACTCACAGATGTACCCGGAGATCAGACAAAGGAAGAGTTAAAGCAGCGATTGATCCAGACCTTTCGAGCGATTAAACAAATCGAGAGCGGGGACAAAGACACTTTACATATTAGACAAGAGGGGAGGGGATCTAAGGAAAATAAAGGTGATGTAATCACAGAGATTAATAGGCCTGATGAAAATGTGGACGTAGAAAAGTTGGATGGAGATGGGTCCGGGAAGGATACAGAGGTTAAGACAGTAGAATGGATTAGGGACAATGAAATAGACTTTTAATTTAAGAATATATAATTCACTGAAAACCAAAATTTATAAAGATGAAAAACCTATTTATGAACCATGCTAAAAAAATATCCACCGGTATTTTGGCTCTTACTTACTTGCTCTGTTTTCCTCTGGCAACTGTAGCTCAGGAGTTTGACCTGGATGATTTAAATGACGAAGTAGAAGACGCGACCAGCTCTGTTGGATCAATAGTGGAAAACATAATTATTGTGGCGCTGATTATCGGGATTGTTGGTGTAATCTGGCAAATGATCAATGATCAGGAACAAGGCAAAAAATATTTGATTGGCTGGGGAGTGGCTGCGATTATTTATGTAGTGATCTTCAGGTTTCTTGACCTGGTGTAACGTTTGGTTCATAAGAGTGAAAATAGGAATGAACGAATAAGCCTGTTGGTATTTAGAAATATCAACAGGCCTTTTACTTTGATGGGATTCCCTCCTGGAGTCTTTGCTGCAATCATGATTGGACTCCTATTGACAGCTGTCGCAAATGTATATGTGGCAGGTTCCCTATTTATCTCCATTATCCTTTTGACAGCATTTATTCAAAAGGAAAATAAACGAGGTTATCCCAATTACCTGAGAGGGCTATATCTCTTCTTTCTACTCCGGAAAAGATATGCCGATAGAGAAGGACATCTAAAATTTTTGCTACGTGATGAAGTCAATCGAACTGAGGAAAATTAATCCCTATCATGCCATTGATAGGGACACTGGTTTAATCCTTAACCAGAATGGGGATGTGACTAAACTATTCAGATTGAAATTACCCAGTTTGTTTACACAGGGATATGAAGATCTTTCCCATTTCTCCGTTGAACTCAGCACACGCTTTAAAACGCTTCCTGCCAATTCCCTGGTCAATGTGATCGGGCTCTATTATAAGGAGAATTATGAGAGTGACTTTAATAATGCTACTTCGTATACGTCTGCTAGTGATCTGAAATATTGGCACCTGAAGGAGGTTTTGTCGGCGGAATTGTATTTATCCGTTACGCTTAGTGAACGTAAAGCAAAGCCATTCAACGGAACAGCTCAAAGCAGTCTTTTTAGTACCCGGGATTTTCTGTTCAGCAACAAACCATTTAAGTCAGTCAAACTGATTGACAAATACCAACAGATCTTCAAATCATTCCATGGCCAGATGTCTTCTCTTGAGGGAGTTGGTACAGAGGAAGTAAAAGCGGAAGAAACCCTACAACTGCTATATAAATTTTGGACCTTCAACTTCCATGAAGGAGGTGATACATTTGATCAGTACGCCGTTCCGGACATTCTCCTGGGTAAGAACGATTTTATGGTAGGGGACAAGACGTTTAAAGTGATCTCACTGGTCAAAGAGGGATCCGATATTTCCGGAGGAATTAATAACCCAGGCCTAACCGGAGATCGCGTTAATGGATTCGGTACAATGAATAAAATAAAGCTGCCGGTCTCCTATACTTATCCGATCAGCATGGGACTTCCTTTTGATCATATCACATGTGTATCTATTGAAATAATTGATAATGATGTGGCGGCGTCTGTTTTGGACTCCAGGGGTTTTCCCCTAAAGATGGTAAGACTCTTTTCTCCATTCGCAAAGGTCAAGCTGGACGCTTATGAAGAATTTAAAAGTCTATTGTTCGAAGAGGACCTGCAGGCAGTTAATGTAGGAGTAAATATCATACTTGCTCATAGTAATGATACGGTTTTAGCGGATCAGGTGAATTATGTGAAATCCGCTTTTACTAAAATGGCAGGATCCATGCCCTTTGTCGAATCCCTGGAATCCTTTCCTGCATTTATGTACAGTCTTCCGGGCAACCGTAAGGACTGGGATCGAAATCACCTTTCTGTCATGGAACTAGCTACCTGCTATGTTCCAAAGGAAATGCCTCACAAGGAGGACCTAGAAGGATACTACTATTTGGATAGGTCCGGAAAGCCTGTACTTGTAAACTTCTGGTACTCCGACCTTGTGGCCAATGTCAATCAGGTTATTATAGGACCCTCTGGCTCGGGAAAGTCATTCACAATGAATGGATTAATCCATAAAATGAATAACCTGGATTATCAGATTGTCATTATTGACGTAGGCCACTCGTATAAGGAGACCTGCAGACAGATAAACGGTGGGAAGGATAACAACATCAATGGATACTTTGACTCTGATGATAAAGAAACGCTGGGAATTAACGTGTTTAAATTTTCGGCTACCGGAACGGAAAAGGAAGTAACTACTGCACTAACCGATAAGAAAAACCTTGTCTATATGATTCTCAAAATCATTTGGAAAGGAGGGAAGGGTATAAGCCAGGAAGAAAGCCAGGTACTGAAGAATCTTATTGGAAAATTTTATGCTGATGTCTCTAATCCGCAGAATGCGAAAGGCTTTTTGCAATTTCTGGAAGGTGTGGATCAGGAGTTAAAGAAAGATGATCCTATCAGACGTTTTTTTGATTTTGAAGCCTTCAAAATTGTCTTTCGCCCTTTTGTTGACGGAGACTATGAATGGGTATTTAGGGACAACGATACCAGTATCGAGGATTATGATATGGTGGTATTTAGCCTAAAGAGTATTGAAGGAGACAGCCTGCTATACCCAATATATACGATCATCATCGTTGAGTTGATCCTGTCCAAGATCCGAAGATTACCAATCAGTGTACGTAAGTCCTTTATCATCGATGAAGCCTGGGCAATCTTTAAAGGTGAGTTGGCAAGTTTTGTAGAGTACCTGTATCGCACCATTAGAAAGGAAAATGGACAAGTCTCAGTCATTACACAGAATGCCAATGACATACTTACCTCAGGCATCGCTGATGCAATTAAAATAAATACAGATATCAAGATTGTTCTCAAGCACAACAACCTGGATGAAGAGACTCAACGAATCTTTAGAAATGCTTTGGGATTTACCACTACAGACATTGAATTATTAGGGAGTCTGGAGAACAGCGAGAAGGGCCGGGAGTTCTTCGTCAAATTTGGATCACATCCTTATGTGTTTATTAACGAAAACAGTCCGGAAAGCCGGCTGGTATATACAACCAATCCGGACGAATTGGGCACATTGAAAAAGCTGACAGAACTCACCGGAGATATGCAGTCAGCTATCAATGAATTTGTGGACATCAAAAGTAAATTTAAAAATTAGAAGACATGAAAAATAGTATTGTGGCGCTGTTTATTTCAGGAGTATTATTGGGTTTTCCCCAACAGGGTATGTCTCAGGTTGATGCTGCTGTGGAGATGTTGGAATTGTTTACCGGGGCAATGAATGAAATGGATGTTTTTGTCAACATGGATAAAAACCTGGACAAGCTGTATAAGCTTCAGGACAACATCGAGAAAATGAAGAAGCCGGTGGACTATGCCAAAAAAGCCAAGTATGTCTATGAAATTGCCACTACATCAGAAAAAGTGATCTGTGGACTTAAAGAATACAAAGACGTCTATAATGCCTATCTGGGGACTCAATGGAGGAATTGGGAGACTGATGATGGATCATGTCTCACAGGGTTGGACCATGAATTTTTTGTAGACAAAACGATGGCCGTTTATACAAGCATCTCGAATACGGTCGAATTCATTGATGACAATACCTGGTCTGCAGCAGAGCTTGAAGAGCTCAACGCTGAGCATCGCATTGAGATGCAGAGAATTATCGAAGAGTTGAATCAGAAAATAGCCGAATTAAAACCTAAGGTAAATTTTGAATACAACCTGGATCAATATCTGACCAAGACTGTGGCTTTGCCACAGGATATCGAGCTGGGCAGATATGATGTGATGCGTGGTCAGGGATCAGATGAGTATGTTGATAATTTCAATTCAGGAGGCTATTCAGTCATCCTTAATATCATCAAAATGGTGCTGGCAATTGCACTGCTACCTGTAATCCAGGGAGCATTGAAGCAAAACTATGCCCCGGCCATTGGATGGGGAACGGCCTTTATTATAGCAATGATTGCAGAACAACTTCTAACCTGATCAAATGGAGGAACTGGCTAGCAATATTATGGGGAGCTCTCAAATCTCCGGATTTATAAAGGATTTACAGAATCTATTTGCCAACATCGGCTATGGCTTTGCGGTCGTATTCTTTTTGATCAACCTGGCCATCATCTATGTGAATTCATTAATGGGTTCCGATCCCCTGGGATGGAATACTATCAAACCTGGCCTTCTAAGAGCGATTATTGTAATTGGATTATTAACTGCCTATTCCCCATTCATTGCTGCAGTGGATGGCGTGTTTTACGGAATATATAATGATATCAAGGATACCAGGGATAACAAGAGCGCTGATTTCAAATCCTACTTAAAAAAACGACAAGAAGATTTAGCTAGGCAGGAGCAATCCACCAAAAAAGGAGTGGTAGATATAGGAAAAGGTTTATTAAGTCCATCTTCATCAATAAAAGAAAGTGTATCGAGCATTGTGGTGTCCTACATCCATAGCATTGTCACTTTCCTTCTTGGAATAATCGGAGTAATTGCGTTGATCATAGCATGGGCTCAAATTCAAATTTTCAAAATCATAGGTCCGCTTTCGATGACCTTTTCCATCCTGGAAATTTGGAAGGCTAACTGGATGAAATGGTTCAACGGATATGTGGGTGGATTTGGTGCCATGATAGTCATTGTGACCCTTGGTCTGGTTCAGGAATCCATGTCGAGTGTTATCCTCCGTTCAGATGGAGCGGGACTGACCGCATTCATCGCGATGGACATTATCATGATTGGAATGTATCTGGCGGCCTTTAGAATAGGATCCTACATTGTGGGAGATGCTGCCTTAGGCGCCATTGCTCCATTAACGACGCTAGCAGCTGGTGGTGGGGCTTTGGCGGCCACCAAATTGGATCCCGGAGTTAAAAAAGGTGCACAGTCCTTTGGTTCCGGCGCAAAAGAACTTTCTGAAAAAGTAGGTCCAGCTGCTAAAGATTTCAGGGATTCCATTAGAAACTTTCTTCAACGAAAAAAATAGATCTATGAAAAATATTCCGATACTAATTGTTCTTGGGTTTACCTTCCTAATATCATGTAGTTCTTCAAGTAAAAACTCACAAATAAGTGAATGGGTTGGTAGCTACAAATCGTATACTTCAGAAAATCCATTTGCTGAAGTATCTATTGTCAGTGATACATTATCCTGTAAAATCTATGAAAACGATGGTTCATTAGGTGGAACAGTCAAAGGTGAAGTGTTTGAATCATTGAGCTCAACAAATATCACTTTGCCTCCATTTCTTCAGCCTGGAATTCCTCATATTAAATCAGTTCTCAAATTAGCACACGGTTACATTTTTAAGGTTAAGGAAAAGTCAACTGACTTTTTTCTATCGGAGTATTACTTGTGGATTCCAGAATTAGAACATGGAGAACCTGTTATTAAATCTGAATTGTAAATTTTGATTGACCTAATCAATGACATATTATCAAGCAGGGAAGTAGCGAATATGATCGCACGAATCCAGGGAGAAACCTTACGGATAGCATTCATCCTTTCGGGTTTCCTGTTTTTGGTGAACCTGGCCATTATTTATGTCAAAGTGGTTTTGTCAGAACAATCGTTGAATTGGGAGACCATTAAACCAGGCGTAATTAGAATGTTCATCATATTGTCCATTCTGGCAGTTTACAATCCATTTATGTCAACGGTTGATGGGGCCTTCCAGTCAATTTATAATGATGTGGGTGATGAAACCGTAAACAGCCGGGCGTTCCGGAATTATGTAGCTAAAAGGGAAGAGCAAAACGCAAGGATCGAGAGCACAGGTCTGGATATGGAAGAGATCTCTGAAACCAGCCTGCCTCCTAATGCCCTGGTTGAAGAAAGTACCATGGGCAGCTTCATTACTTTCCTCCATGCCATAGAAGTACTTATCCTGTCAATCATTGGAATGATCATGACTATCCTGGCTTGGGCTCAAATTCAGGTAATGCGGATAATTGGACCACTGGCACTCGGCTTTTCCATTTTGGAAATATGGAAAGGGAATAGCTTAAAATGGTTCAATGGATATGTGAATGGGTTTGCGACGATGATTGTAATCCTGGTTTTTAGTCTGATTCAAAGTCAGATGTCCGCATTGATCTTAACCTTTCCCAACATGGACCTTTCTGCCTTTATCGTTCTGGATATCATTATGATCGGTATGTATCTGAGTGCATTCAAGCTTGGATCCTACCTGGCAGGTGAAGATGTTTTGGGACGCGCTTTAGCACCAATCGGCTCATTGGCCATGACGGCTGCTACTGCCGGAGCATCCAAATTACTGGGAAAGAAATCATTCAACATTGCAAAGTCTCTAAAAGGAAATAAATAATGGAACTATCAAACCTGGTTACTTATAAATCCTCATTCACAATATTGAGAATAACCCTATTACTGGTGATTGTCATTTTCACCTGCTCATTCATTGGCCTCTATTATTACACTTCCGTCGAGCTGGAAAAGGCAAACAACAGGGTATTTCTACTGGAGGCATCAGGCAATATGATGGTAGCGGGTGCAATGGATGTTGTTTCTAAGAAAGATTTTGAATTGATGGTAGAAGACCATGTCAGGGACTTCTACCACCTGTTCTTTTCGTTCGATGAGAATAATTATTCGGATAACACGGAGCGAGCATTAAAGCTGATCGGAACTTCCGGAGTTGAGCTCTTTGACAATTACCGTAGAGAAAATGTGCTGGCTCGATTAAAAGAAGCAAATGCCGTGGTTGAGATTGAAATAGAACAAGTGATCATCGAGGTAAAGAACATCAATAATATCAGGGCGCAGGTAAAAGCGGTACAGACTACCCGAGCTGGAAATAACTCGATTTCGAGACGGATGGATTCCAATATTTTCGATGTGATAAGGAAAGGGGTGACCAGGACCATTGAAAACCCTCACGGTTTGCGTATTGAGAATTTTGTAATTGTAGACAAGTCCGAAGTAAAGGAAAACAATCGCTAGTGTAAATGGATGCATTCAATAACCTTTCAGGAACCAATAAGTTGCTCTTAATTCTGGGAGTGTTCGGAGTTCCATTTTGTACATATGTGTTCTACCAGGACCTGTCTGGGGAAAGAAATCCACAGGAAATAACCGTTGAATCCGCTGCTGAATCAGAACCTTCGCTGTTGCTTCCTCCGGTATCAGATGAATCAAACGGCACAAGTGAGGATATCAGTAAAATCGAAGTTTATGAAGAGACCCTCGATAAAAAAGAACGTGAAGCACGGGCAGCTCAACAAATAGAGGATCCCTTCGAGAAGATCATGGATGATGATTTCTTTTCGACTGAAGCAAATAACCCAAGTACAGATGGTGAGGATATTCAGGCCCGATATGAACAATGGTTGGCTGAGCAGGAAACCCAGGAGACGGACCAGAAATCTTTGACGACAAGAGAAACCAAACAACGCGTTAGAGTAACCATCCAGGAAAGCACATCAAAGTCCAATGAAACACTGGAATCAATACCGGAAGAAGAAGCACAGGAATTCTCGTTTTATTCCAAGGGCAGCACTTCAAGTAATTCAGAGGCAGCACTAAACGACTCTGAGACCATCCGGGCAATTGTGCATAATGAACAGGTGGTTCGAAATAATGCACCATTGAGAATACGAATTGTTGAAGACGCTACGGTGGGAGGCGTAGAAATTCCGAAAAACAGTATTATTTGGGGCAACGTCTCCTTTGGACGAGACCGTGTTCGTGTATCCTTTTCAAACATAGATATTGGTGGTAAGATTATTCCCTTTTCCAAAGAAGCTTATGGAAAAGATGGAATAAAAGGAATTCCGCTTAGTGAGATTCCTGGTGCTGAAGAATTATTGAATAATACCCGAGATGATAAACTATCTGATCTGGAGCGAAGGAGTGGAGTAGTTGGTGAGATTGCAGGTGGCTTGGACGCGCTCACAGACAATACTACAGAAATAACCTTCCGAGATGGCTACCCTTTCTATTTACAGTAAATTAAATGGCTATGAACAAATTTATTTTCATTTGGCTCTTTTGCCTTTTCGGTAAATTGCATGCACAGCAACCACCGGCAATTCCTATTACTTATAACAAGTTTGTATACCTCATTTTTCCTACTGAGGTCCAAAAGTTTGATCTGGGGATTGGTTCTGTTTTTGCAGAATTTGAAGGAAATATTCTCAAGCTGATTCCCAGGGCATCAAAAATCCCAGATGCAAGTCTTTTTGTGACCACTGAACAGGGGCATTATTATTTCATAGTCAAACTTGAAGAGAGTGGAGAATTGGAAAATTATACTCATCAGGTAAAAGGGGAATGGATGGCTGCCCCATTAATTACATCAGAAGAAGTAGAAGGTGCTGTAGAGGAACCTATTGAAGGTGACTCCCGCGAAGAAATAATCATTAAGTCTGAAATATTCAATTTAAGTGAAGAGAAGCAAAATGAGCTCTCCAATAATCTGGAGAAGGTATATGAAATGGATGTTTCAAGGATAGAAATTGGAAAGATTGATCCAACCATAGGTTGCTACATTGGGACGATTGCATATGATAAATCCTTTATCTACCTCACTGTGATTGTTGAAAATGACGCTACCATAGATTATAATCTGGATTTCATCAAGTTTTTTATTGAAAGTAAAACTGGAGCAAAGAAGAAAACCGATTATGAGGAAGAGTTAGTGCCCGTTGGAGAATTGATAAAAGAAACAACCGTATCTAAAGATGAGGTTCAGAAGTATGTTTTTGCGTTTGAAAAATTCACGATCACCAAGGAAAAGGAATTACGAGTTGAAATATGGGAGTCAGAAGGTGATCGGAATTCCATATTGAATGTAAAAAGCAAGTATATCCTGAATGCCAGATTGATTGACTAGCAGTTTAGCGGACGTTTGGGAATTATGTCATCTCTGTAATACCGAACGATAAAGTCCCCGGATCTTCTGGCATATACATTGATAACGCTCCATTCCTTTTTCTCCTTTTCCATCCAGGAGACGAAGTCTGTGAGCTTATTTACATACTTCATATAAGCAGTCTTCCTACTCCCCTGGTAGGCTACACAGGTAAAATCATTTCGGTTTTTATAGATGGTTTCTGACAACGTGTGGTGAGTTCGAAATCTTTAACTAAATTAGTAAAAAAGTAATGTATAAAACATTGCGGGGGTTATGAACCGAAAGAGGAGTAACCCCTTTTTATTTCCCCGTCTTCAATCCCGCCTACATATTACTATTCTAAGAATATTACAATTGCTAAATTGGTCTTGAAAAATTTTCCGGGCAAACTTCAATTATGAATAAATTTTGACCTTTGGAAAAATCGAAAATTTTACTAAAATATTTAGTATTAATGCTTATAACGGTTCCATGCTGATGTATTTTTCTGCCATTCAATAAAACTGACATTATGGCATCGCTTCCAAATTATATTTGGTCTGCATTACTTTTTATTTATTGTTTAAAAGGGAATGTGAAATGGAATTTTAAAACATCAAAAATCGCTTAGGGAAAAGATTTTTGACCTTATATCAATGATGATAGATCATTTATATATTTAATAAGGGTTGATAGGTTTATAAATGATTGTATATCAGTTAGTTAGATCACCTTTATACGACTTATTACCCGCCTATTACGATATAATACCCTTCCATTACGACGAATAACCCTGGTAATTACGACATATTACCCCAGAATCGAAATTTTGATTACGACATATCACCCTGCACATACAACAGATTACCCTTCTATTGCGACAAATTACCCTTTAAGGGCAATAAATGGCCTATCGAGCCTAAAAACCAAGATTTTTACCCATATGAGGAGTGCACTACAGCCTTACTACGACAGATTACCCTTGGAAAATGGCTTATAGAGGCATTTAAAGCCTTGGTTCAAGGGTAAAGCCTCTTATTACGACTGATTACCCTGGATTATTGAGTGATAGGTATCAATTCAGTATTAACTACGACAGGATACCCTTCTGAGAAATGGTCGTCAATTTCAACATAAAAAGGGCTTATACTGACTAATAAGGCGGTTTTTTAATTACAACAATCATGGCTATATACGACAAATTACCCCATGATATTAAAGCAATACTTTAATTACGACAAACTACCCTTTATGACATGTTAGGATCTCGATATATGGTTTATTACGACATATTACCCTATGTGCAGTGATGCCTGGAAAAGAATGGCTTGACTTGTTTAATAGGATCATCGGGCATGTAAGGTATTACGACAAATTACCCTTGTGACCATTACGGTCTGCTCATGGTGTTAGTATTTGAATTTCAAATTGGCTTACGCTCTTATTACGACATATTACCCTTATTGAGAATGAATAGTCTTAAGCATTCTCTGGTTGCTCAACAAGAATGAATGAGGGTACTTTATTTATGCCGTTTCAGTTAGCAATCACCTAAGAAACAATTTTTTTTTGAGTGGGTTGTTTTTTGATTTTATTACGACTAATTTCAAACCTTCTCGTAATAAAGATGAGTGAGCAGTTAACGATACAAGGTACAGAATCAATAGAGATTTATCATCCTAATGTGATCCTCATTAGCAAGCAGGAACTAAGCTTGATTGAAAAAAGGATCTTCTTTCTAATTTATGAACAGCTCAAACCTTACCAGGGCCAGACGGATTTTGATAAAACCATAGAGATTGAAATTCATAACGCCAGGACTAAGGTAGGTCAGATCAATTGGGGTGAATGGAAAAAGACTTTTTCCAATCTGACCAAGCGGAGTTACAATATGATTGATGACAGGAACAAACACCTCGATGGTCTTCCGTTTTTTTCCAGGGTACAGTACGAAGGGAATACCGGTACCCTAAAGATCAAGCTCAATATTGAGATGAATAAAGCCTGGGTGAACCTTACAGAAGGGTACACCAAACAGATGCTCGATTTTTGTTTGAAATTGTCAAGCAGCCATGCAGTAAGTCTTTATAATCTTGTTTGCAGGTATGATAAAGGGAAAATTGTTACTGTCGATTGGCTTAAAGAATTCCTGGATATAAAAGGCAAGTACCCCAACTGGTATGACTTTAAATTGAAGGTCCTTGAAATAGCCAAGAAGGAAATCGACGAAAAGACAGATTATATCCTGATGTGGACCATTCAACAACGCAGGAAACGCAAAGTAGAAGCCATTAAAATCTGGGGTGAGCCAAAGGTGGATCTGGATGACCCGGACATACAGGAAGCGATCACTAAAAAAATGGATGACTTTGAGATCTTTGAAAAAGGTCATCGTACCTACATCCTGAATCATACTGATGAGTTTATGGAGGCTATGAAGAAGTGCCATGCCCAGGAAAAGAAACGAGAGATTAAAAACAAAGGTGCTTACCTTTTAAAAGTAATGGGATTGATTGAGTAATCTCCCTTCAAAAAAGGCCCATTTTTCAATTCAATTCAGTTTTTTCATATAACTAAATCATATCACTGTAATGATATTTTTTTATATGAACTATAATTTTTTAAATGTTGATGCTAAATAGCACTAATGAGTTATATTTGATATAGTTAAGAACCGTTTTATTGAAATTACCGCCTAATGTGGAAATTCTTATACTATCTCATCCTCATTGGATTCCTGTCTTTTTTTACTCATTCTGCAAATGCTCAGACCCGAAAAAGAGGTAATCTTTTCAAATCGGGAGTTCAAAGAACACGACACCTCCAGGGATTAAAAGGTGTAGATCTCTCGTATGGGTTGAGTGAACATGGTAGGCTTTATAGCCTGGGGGGTATGTTCTACATGTTGGACAATAATTCGGTTCGGGTAAAGGGTTATTATGAAGATGCCCGAGTATTTGGGGATAGATTAGTAAGATATACAGCAGACTTTAATTACGCATATTCACCGGTTGATTTATCGGGATTCGTGTTTGTTAACCTGATAGGAGGGGTCACGGTGAATTACACTTCCGGGGATTTAACGGAAAATATCAGCATAGATAATGGAATGAACTTTGGTGCTTTGGCTGGAATTGAGCTTGAAGCTTTTTTTGCCGGTATGGCAAGCTTTTTCATTCAGATAGATCAGAGAGTTCATCTTTATGCTAACTATGGACGGTGGAGAAATTACAGCACGCTGGGTTTTAGGATAAACTTTAAATGAGCAGATGATGAAAAAGTTCCTACTTCTATTCATTCTCTGTGGTTCGCTGTTTCATGATTCTTTAGCCCAGATTCAAGCATCGAAGAATGTTTATTTTATCAATAATCCGGACGTGTTTGAGTATAACTGGTACTTACACTTTGAAACAAACGCAACGATAGGGTATGACCGGGAACTAATTAAGGTTTTTGGATCATCCATTGAAACATTGAATGCTTATGTGGTTAATGATGGATCGGAAAGGGAGATCGTCATTTACTGTACCTATGACGATTACGATGGTCCCTGGTTTTATGGAGGTGAAACATGGGACATTCTTTCGGGAAGATGGGCAATACGTCCGATTGAATTTGGTGAATCGAGCAAATGCTCTGACTTCGGTATAGTCTGCGATTATGGTGTGACGATCTCAACTGGAAGCAGTAACCGGCTCGGAGCACGGATTGATATAGACCAACTTGATAAGATCGGATTAGGAGGCAATACGCCGATTTACACAAAAACGCTGATCAGGTATGAAGGGGTAGAGTGTTCGACAAACTGGAGTGTTGATGGAAGTGATAACATCAGTTGTAGTGGAACAGTCCGAACAAAAGAGCTACTTGTTCGATTGGTGGTGCTTAATCCCGAACATGACAGAAGTGAAATTGCGAGGTGCGAGGATGGAGATGATATGTATCTAATTCATCCGGATAATGCCTTTTTAGCTAGCAACTGGCCAGGGATAGGATTCGAAGATAAATACCTGGACTTCATAGCAGATATAACAACGGATAATGGCAATCATGATTATGTGAGTGGTGAAGATGTGCTGATTGATGTTTCTGAACATGGTCCGGGAATAGTCGACATGAATATTGACTGGATTGCGCCTGCACAGTATTACCTGAACCGGAATACGGACTTTGAATTTACACAAGAGTTCCCCCTTGGTGAAGTATATGAGGTGCCCACAGTGTCCGTTCAATCTTCGGATCATTATTGCAACAATACAGGTTTGATTGATCTTCCTGATGGCACACCCGAGGATGGAGTGTGGTCAGGAACCCATGTATCTGCGAATCAGTTTGACACAGATGCAGCAAGTCCGGGTGAATATATACTGACCTATACCTATACAACTGCAGATGGGTGTAGCGCTTCAGATAATATGACAGTGACCCTTGAACAAGTCAATGTCTCCACATTAGATGATGTAACCATATGTAGTGGTGACAATTTTATCATTGAAGCGTTTGGTGCGTCTTCGTATACCTGGTCACCTGGAACGGGGTTATCCTCAACAGTAGGGAGTAGTGTTATAGCCTCACCTACAACCACCACAACCTATACAGTTACCGGTACCAGCGAGGATGGGTGCACAGATACGGATGAAATTGTGATCAACGTAAACCCCCTTCCTGATGCTACGGTAACCTCGAATGTAACAGATGATATCATCTGTAAGAATGAACCGGTAGTATTATCTGCCCCGGATGCAGGTGCAGGAGCTACTTATAGCTGGACGCCTTCTTCGAAACTGGATAATCCTAATTTGAGAGAACCAACGGCGGTGATTAGCTCTTCCACTGAATTTAGAGTTCGTATCACCGATGGAAATGGCTGTGAGAATGATGGGACTTTGTATGTAACTGTTAACGATCTGCCAGTCGCCAATGCAGGAGATAATTTAATCGCCTGTTTTGGGACGGACCAACAACTGGACGGGACTGAAAGTTCGGGGGAAGAACCTCTCCAGTATTCCTGGAGTGGGATCGGAATCGTGAGTGGTGGGTCTACGGCGACACCTACCATCAATATTACTTCCGACCAGGTCTATGTATTGACCGTTACTGATAATAATGGGTGTTCTTCTTCGGATCAGGTGGTGGCAACTGCTAATGCGGCCAATGCCAGTGCCGGACTTGATAAAACCATTTGCGAAGGTTCTTCGACTCAGCTCTCTGCTTCAGGGGGTATTTCCTATTTGTGGTCACCGTCTACCGGGTTGAACGATAATACGGTGAGCTCTCCGGTCGCTTCACCAACTACTACTACTGATTATACGGTCACAGTAACAGATGGTAATGGGTGCGTGGATACGGATGTAGTTCGAGTTAATGTAGTTGCCCAGCCAACTCTGAATGTTCCATCGGATCAAACAATATGTCAGGGAGAATCTGTGACAATCACCGTATCCGGAAATTCAAGCTCCTATGAGTGGAGTGGACAAGGATTGAATGTTCTGTTTGGATCTAGCGTGGAAGCCTCGCCTTCTTCAACGACAATCTATCAGGTAACCGGTTCTCTAAATGGATGCGAGACACCAGAAGAAATCACCGTTTATGTGAACTCACTTCCTTCAGTGAATGCGGGTCTTGATGATGAGGTTTGTTCCGGCGAAAGTATTGAGTTGCAGGGAACACAGAATGCGAACTATACCTATAGCTGGTCAGGTCCGAATATCATCTCCGGAGCGGATACCTTTAACCCCATTGTCTCCCCTGCAGTTAGTTCCAATTATACGTTGACAGTTACAGACCTTAATGGTTGTTCAAATTCGGATGTGGTGCGGATCACTGTTAATTCCGTTTCTCCTAATGCCGGGACCGATAAAACTATCTGTTTGGGGGAAACCGTACAGCTTTCAGGAAGTGGTGGTGTGACCTATTTCTGGGAAGGGGATGAGTTAAACGACCCGAACATTTCATCACCGACCGCAACCCCATTAAGTGCAGGGAATCATGTTTATACAGTTACTGTGACGAGTGCAGATGGATGCACGGATACTGATCAAGTCAATGTAAATGTACTTGGTTTACCAACGTTGGTATTGCCAGCAGACCAAACCATTTGTAAGGGAGAATCCGTCATTTTGAGCGCAAGTGGTGCTCAAAGCTATGATTGGAGTCCATCAACGGGACTTAATGTCGATAACCTGGCCAGTGTGACTGCTTCTCCTTCTTCCACTGTGGTCTATACGGTAGAAGGAACCGGATCTAATGGTTGTACGGTGGAAGAACAGATTGTAGTGTATGTTAATGATCCTCCGGATGCAGATGCAGGATCAAATAAAGAAACGTGTATTGGTGAGGTCCTGGTGCTGAATGGAAGCGCTACCCTAGGTGTTGGGCCTTATTCGTACTCATGGTCAGGGGCTGGAATTGTTAGTGGTGAGAACACTTCCTCACCAACAATTAATATATCATCTGATCAGACGTATACGCTAACAGTTACTGATGCGAACGGATGTACGGATATCGACCAGGTAGATGTCGATGTTAATTCACTGCCAAATGCCCTGATCTCCGTTAATGATTTTGTCACGACCTCTGCGGATATCTGTCGAGATGAGACCGTACAGTTAGAAGCATTCGGTGGAAGTGATTATTTATGGTCTGGTGATCCTGGATTATCCAATCCCAATATCCAGAATCCGGTCATCACTGTTGATGATACCAAGGTATTGTCAGTTCTAGTGACAAATAGCAATGGGTGTCAAAATCAGACAACGATCACATTGAATGCGGTAGATAACCCTGTTGTGGATGCTGGGGAAACCCTGGAAATCTGTATTGATGATGTGCCTTATGACTTGCGCCAAGATGTAAATATCCAAGGGGGGACTTTTACAGGGCCGGGGATTACGAATGATTTTCTTTTTGATCCATCCGATGCCGGGATAGGGATACATATTGTTACTTATGATGTTACCGTAGGAACGTGTTCCGGAAGTGTTACGAAAGAGATCCGTGTAAAGGAAAAACCCGTGATCTCCACCATCATAGATCAGGAGATTTGCCCGGGCGATTCACTTCAATTAAATGCCTTTGGGGGAACAACATATTCATGGTTTCCAGAGACAGGAATGAACAATCCGAATATTGCAAATCCAAAGGTTGCTCCTCTGGTAACAACCAGCTACACGGTTACCGGAATGGATATTTACGGATGCGAAAATACAGCTACAATGACAGTTAGCGTGAATGATCTATCGGTAAACGCTGGTGTTAATCAGGTGATATGTGAAGGCGAAAGTGTTGAGCTTGACGGAAGTACCTCCAAATCCAAAGTCATCTATGAATGGCTTCCGGATATAGGATTGAATGACAATTCCATTGCTAGTCCGGTAGCAAGTCCGGAGACAACAACAACATATACTCTATCTGTTACGGATGTTCTGGGGTGTACGGTATCTGACCAGGTTAAAGTGACTGTAGAAGAACAACCTGATTTGGTGGTAGGTCCTAAATTGTTTGTTTGTAATAGTGATAATACTCCCATTGACCTCAGGGATGATGTCAATATACCCGGTGGATCTTTCAGCTCCGCTTCTTCAGGACTTGAAGGTGTTTTGTTCTACGGGAACCGGGAAGATCCGGGTATCTATTTTATATCCTATGATGTAGTAGTGGGTAATTGTGAACTAAGTGCCTCGCGAGAAGTGGAAGTCCTACCTGACCCGGTAACCTCAGTGAATGGTTCGGAATTTACAATTTGTAATGGTGAGAGCATTCAGTTAAGTGCCTCTGGAGGATCTGCTTACTCCTGGTTCCCAACAGAAGGGCTATCAAGTTCTACCATTGCGAATCCTGTGGCTACACCATTGTCCAGTACCGTTTATTCGGTAGAAATTACGGATTCGGAGAACTGCTCAGTAACCCGGACCATCGAAGTGAATGTTCAAAATGTAAGTCCTCTTTCTGGAAATGATGTAAGTATTTGTGAGGGAGAATCCATTCAATTGTCAGCTTCAGGAGGAAGTTTCTATTCTTGGTCTCATGGCGCCTCTTTGAATGACGCCAATGTATCCAACCCTATTGCAAGTCCTCATGTGACCACCACTTATGTGGTTACCGTGACCGACAATGATGGGTGCACTGGGACTGATGAAGTCAAAGTAGTGGTGGAACCGGCACCAATACTTGATTTAGGAGGTGATATTTCACTTTGTCAGGATGCCTCGGAATCTGTGGATGTTAGAACCTTTGCAAATATTAGTGGGGGGACATGGACCTCCGACAGTCCTGCACTGGATGGGGTAATTTTTAATCCGGCTGAGGAAGCCCCTGGAATCGTATTTCTGAATTATTCGGTTACCAATGATGGATGTACGGTTCAAGGCACGAAGGAAATAAGGATTCTCTCAAAGCCTGAAGTAAGTGTGATCGAGGACCAGGAGATCTGTAAGGGGAAATCCGTACAGTTGAGTGCTTCGGGAGGGGTTAGTTATGAATGGAGCCCTAAGACCAATATGGATAATGCGATTGTTTTTAACCCTGTGGTTACGCCATTGTCCACCACTGTTTACGCTGTTACGATTACCGATCTTAACGGCTGCAGGAATACAGCCTCTGTTGAGGTAGTTGTTGATACCCCTGAGACGACTGTCACACCGGATGTCACCATTTGCCAGGGAGAAAGTGTAGAGTTGGTTGCATCAGGTGGAAATTCTTATCTGTGGAACAACGCAGGGAGTCTTAGCGACCCGAATGACAACAATCCGGTTGCATCTCCATTATCTACCACGCTTTACACAGTCCAAATTACGAATAGAAACGGATGCACTGCTTATGAAGAAGTCCTGGTCACCGTTACGCCGGCTCCGGATCTTGAAATAGGGGATATTCTTACTCTGTGCCATAATGGGGATGAACCATACGATCTACGTCAGGATGTTTCTGTTTCAGGAGGGGTGTTTTCTTCCACCTCTAATGGTCTGGTAGGGGTTGAGTTCATTCCTTCTCAGGTTTCAAATCCGGGAATTTATTTCGTTGATTATACCGTAACTATTGAAAACTGTACGGTAACGAAAACAAGAGAGATCAGGGTAAAAGGAGATCCGGTCATCAATACCAACTTTGATAGCTATGATATTTGTGCCGGTGAGAGCGTCCAGCTTAATGTCTCAGGAGGAGAAACTTACGAATGGTTTCCGAACGTTGCGATCAACAACCCAAAGATTAAAAGCCCGGTCGTAAATCCTGTTGTTGATCAGACCTATACCGTAATTGTCACGAACAGTTTTGGATGCACTTCATCAAAGGAAATTGACATCAATGTTTCCACCTTTAATGCGAATGCTGGAGAAGATCTCACCATATGTTATGGTGAGACTGTCCAGCTGGATGCGACTGGTGGACTAAACTATGAGTGGACAGACACAACGGGGACATTGTCCGATAATTCGATCCGAAATCCCTTTGCCGCACCAGAAGAAACGACCGTATATTCGGTGAATATGACGAGCAGTGATGGCTGTGTGGATCAGGACCAGGTCAAGGTGACAGTTCTAGAAAATCCTGAGATTGTCTTTATTGATAGCGAGGTAAGCATATGTGAAAATGAAGATATCGTAGACCTTAACAGTAATATCAATTACATAGGTGCCTCGTGGGAAGGACCTGGAGTTACAGCAACCGGCTTATTTGATCCGGAAGACTCCGGACCAGGCTCGTTTATTTTAGAAGTCTCCTACGAGAATCTGTTAGGGTGTGTGGATACGGATTATTTGATCGTGAGGGTACCACGTAAGCCCACGGTTTACGCTGGTCCCGATATATCCGTTTGTAGCTCGGATTCTGTTATAGATATAAGTAGTCTGGCCACTCCTGCAGGAGGTTCGTTTTTCGGCGCGGGCATTATTGACAATCAATTTTTTAGTCCTCTGTCAGCAGGGCCAGGGGAATATGAGGTCTCCTATGCCTATACCGACCCTACCACTGGATGTACAAACAGTGATACAAGGATCATTACTGTATTGAATTCTATTGCTGTTTTTGCTGGTCCACCTACATCACTGTGTATCGATGCTGATCCTTTGGACCTGTCGCTTTCTGTTTCTCCTCCTGGTGGAGTATTTATTGCAGACTCTGCAGTGAATGGTAATTATTTTTATCCATCATCGGGAGAAGGGGAATACCATGTCTACTATTCTGTCACAGATAATAACAACTGTACCAGCACCGCTAAACGAATCATCACCGTGAATGACAGGCCACTGCTTGAATTGGATTCCGATATTATCTCTGTCTGCGAGAATGATGGTATCCTGAATTTAAATGAATATCCTAATATTCCCGGGGGAACCTGGAGCGGTAGCTCCGGAATAGTAAATGGCTTATTGAAAGTGGATAGCCTCGGCATCGGATCAAATATCTTATCCTACGATGTTGTCACTTCGGATGGGTGTTCCTTGTCAACTGAATTGATAGTGGAAGTTTCGCCGGTTCAGAATCTTGCGTTAGGAGGTACCATCAATACCTGTTTTGGGGGTGACCCTATTGATTTAATCGGGAATTTCAATAAGGAAGTAGTCTCTGTGTCCGGGGCGGGAGTCACGGACGGCATCTTTTACCCCAGTTCGGTAGATCGGGGAACCTATGAGATCACCTATGAGTATGAAAATTCAAATGGATGTGTTGCAGAGCAGAAAAGGGTAGTAGTAGTTCAGGGTGAAGTTTTCGTTAGTACGGATGATCATATCAGCATATGTAAGAATTTTGGTAATGTCGATCTGTCAACTCATGGATTCCCTGAAGGTGGAGTCTGGAGTGGTGCTTTTGTCACGTTGGGGAAATTTAATTCTACAGCTGCTTCAGTGGGGCAATACGAGGCAATCTATACCCTGGACCTCGGATTGGGATGTGTCAATAGCGATACCTTGTTGATTGATGTGACCAACAGCAATATTTCAAGCTTTGGCACCGATACCCTTTTATGTATGAACTCTTCAGAATTGGATCTTAATTTTTCTGATGAGCTTGAGGGAGGGAAATGGTCTGGGCCAGGGGTGATCAATGATGTCTTTTACCCGTCTGAGGCAGGCCCCGGAACCTGGGAGCTTACTTATTCCAATGATGCACTGGAGTGTGACGTTGCAGGGACCCGAACCATTCGTGTGATTGATGTTCCGTCTAAGGCGATCACCGATTCTTATTCGCTTAGTGGGTGTGTAGGTGATATTATCAGGATCACTGCAGACTTGATTGACCAGAGCGTCACTGCCCAGGTCAATTATGAATGGTATTATGAAGGTGAGACAGAACCCTTTGCCATCGGGAAGAACATTGACTTTAGGATCAGGGAAAGTGAAAATATCTATTTCGTTAGTGTGAACCAGTTTGGTTGTGAAGCACTGGAAAGTGATTTTATCCGGATTTCAGCAAACGGGCCTGTAGGCGACTTTTTTGTGAATAAGGACTCAGCAGAAATCGGTGAACTGGTGCGATTTTCTTCCAGCAGTAGCAACACCGATGCCTTTTTCTGGGAGTTTGGGGATGGCAACTATTCAGAACTTGAGGATCCTATTTATTACTTCTACTCCACGGGTTGGCATACTGTATCCCTTACCATGTATTCACCTGATGATTGTGATTATACCATCACCAAAGAAGACTTCATTTTTATTCATGAACCAATGGATCCTGCAGATACAGTGACGGTGCTTTCGACCGAAACCGTGCAAATGGAAAATTTGATCATTTCTCCGAATCCGAATAGAGGCTCTTTTGTTCTTCGTGGTCCTGAAGGAATCATCGGTGGGAAGGTATCCATAATGTCACTGGCCGGAAAGCTCATTCAGGAGATAGCGTATATCAAAAATCAAGAGATCACCATTGAACTGAATGATAAAGTAAGTGGTACGTATTTGCTGCTTTTCACTAAAGAGGGGAAGGATCCGGTGTATAAGAAAATGATTATTAGCAAATGAGGGTGACTATTTACATCATATGGGCTGCATGGATCCTGACATCTTGTGATGACACCATGACTCAACTGCAACGTAAAAATGAACGACCAACAGCTAATTTTACCTTTCTTGAAAATGACATCACAACTGTACGGGATAGCGTAAAGTTCTTTCCCATTTTTTCAAAGAACAACTACAATCAGGATGTGACAATCACGGATCCGGAAGGAAACCTGAATGAGGTCTTTTTCAAAATATCCAGTGGAAGTGGGAAGGTATTTAGTAACGGGTTTAACACTAAGAGAGAGCTATCGGTAAATACTTCACTTGGCACAGACGAAATCTATTCCTTTAATTATAGACCGGAACAACTCGGATATCACGAAATTCAAATATTTGCACAGGACGAACTAGATGAATTTGATACGTTGACTATTCAATTAACCGTATTTGAGAACCTTCCACCGGTTGCCTCATTGTCTGTTAAACCAACACGTGTAGTGAGTAGGTATGAGTATACGATCGATGGAACAGGGAGCTATGACAAGGATGCCAAATTTGGCGGTGAAATTGTGCTTTATAGGTTTAGCATCAATAGCAAGGAGATAGATCTGAAAAAACCCAAATTTCCATACGTCTTCGGTGGTGAACAGATTGTTAATATTTCTCTCCAGGTTCAGGACAACAATGGCCAGTGGAGTGACCCTGTGGAAGGATTGTACTCTATTGATTAATAGGTGACAATTATTTTGTTGAGAATAGATTTGACCTAAGACTCTGCCTTTACCTTCCTTGGTCTGCCAGGTAATACTGTACCTGGCTTGAAGCCATTCTTATAGCGTTTTTTACGTATCTTCCACATTTTATAATTGTCCTTGTTCCCAACTTCAAACTGCCATTTCATGTGGTCAGATGGCGTAACCCACTTGAGATTATCTGCGTCATTATTTCTTGGATTGTTATCCTGATGAATAATCATAGTCAGCTCTGCCGGATTGGGATTATCAACAAATGCGAGGGCCACCTGCTTGTGTGGATATACCGTTTTACGGCTTTTGTCATCGGCCAAAAGGTCCAAAAAAAAACACTTACAAGGTTTGTTCCAACGTTGCTTCATTAGTCTTCCCTTGAGCTTCATATGACCCTGAATACCTGTGTGCCAAACTTTTCGGGTTTTGCTCCTGACCCTGCCTCTGTCAGAGATTTCGTAGTTGGAAAACCCTTCAATTTCCTTCCAAAGTTCCTCTGATTCCTCAACCATAGCTTTTCATTCTAAGTTAACAAATTAAAGACAAAAGTTAATAAACTGATATTACAGCTAACATGTTTCGCTTCCAGCTTTGGTTATTTACATTGTTTGATCAATAACCTTGCGTATGGCATTGGCCGTGCGCCTAAGCTTACTAATTCGAATCTCGTACCACAGAATAATCAAGAAAAGTAATGAGGTAACAGTAATGACTACATATTTCTGGTACTGCGCATCTAAAAGCTCCTTATCAAATTCTGTTTGCAACCCTGCAAGTAATAAGTCTATCTGAAATTCTTCTTTTACCTTGATTAACTCCTTTTGATCCTCGAAAAACTGTTGACTAGCCTCGTAATACCTTTCGGTAAATTCTTTTTCTTTTTCTGGATCACCAAGTGCTGAATAGATTTGGGCCATTACATAATAGATTTCAAGATGGTCATGTTCCGGAACTATTTCCCCGATAAATCTGATAGCATCTAAACCAGATGATATACCTTCTTGGAACTGATGAGCCTGGAGGTAGGCTTTTGTCAGACCGAGGTTTGTTGAAAATTTCAGTCTTGAGTGATCGACATCTTTACTGATCTCTTTGGCCTTAGAATAGTATTGCAAAGCCAAACCATAGTCTGCATTATCGTGGGATATCTCCCCAAGGTTATTTAGGGCATCTGCTTTTATTTTTGAAGAAGATTCAGATAACTGAACAACAAATTCAAAATATTCATTTGCTCTTTCTAGTTCACCCATTCGCATGTGTATAATACCCAGCATATTGTATCCATCATGATATAATTTGTTATTGCCTGCTAACATGGCCAAGCTGGTAGTTTTAATCATTACCTCTTTAGCGTTCAGCAGGTTCCCATTATCCATATAGGCATATGAAAGATTGTAATTGAGCTTCAGCTCCTGGTTGACCAGGTCATAACCTTTACATTTTAAAAGGGCTTTTTTATAATGCTCAATGGCGAGTTCATATTTCCGATGCACCCTAAGTATACTGCCAGAATTGAGCATAAGGCTGGTGTAGGTTTTGACGGATTTTATATCATCAAGATCTTCTAAGATATGGGCGGCCTTTAAGTAGAATAATAATCCAGTGACCCCTTTATTTAAGACTTCTTCTTGAATATATCCCTTGATATAAAAGCTGTTTGCAACTCCCCAATCATAACCTATCCGATCTCCAATTTCTATTGCTTTATCACAAAGAACGAGAGCACTGTCAGGATAAGCCTCCATAATTTCATAGACCTGTTTATGAATCAGGTCCACTTCATCCGTTCGAAGATCAGCAAACTGGAATAAATTAAAAGATAGTAGAAGTATTTTAAACATAGTGGTTAAGTGCTAAAATACAAAAAGGCAAGTGATTCCACTTGCCTTTTTTGATAAACTTACCGTTATAAGGGTTTGATTACAAATCAGTCCCCAGGCTTGTCTTTTTGATCATCCGCACTAGTAGCCACAAAATCACCTGGCCTGTCCTTCTGATCATCGGCACTTTCAGATAATTGTGCATCTTCATGATTGGCGACGATCTCATCGAAATCTGATGATTGTTCACATGATTGAATTGAAATTCCCAAGATAGCAAGTGTAAAAAGGGTGAATACTAACTTTTTCATAACTGTAATTTTTGTTTGTTAAAAATTTATTTAATGACTAAAGATACATGCTAACTGGAAGGTTGATTTAACATGTCTAATTATAGGTTAGAAGCCACTTAATCCAGTGGAGATGGATTTCTGGTTGAGAAAGGATTTATTCCCTTTTTTCTCCATTCAATTAAACTCCAACCTTACACTGTGGCTGCTTTCTGATTACCTCATTCAACTGCAATAAGTTTTTTACTTCTACTTTCTGAACAGAGAAAAACTATATTTCCAAAGGATGATATTATTTATATCATTCAGTAATACCATTGTTTTTGAATTAACTTTTGATTACCTTAATGAGGACATTAACCCGCTATGTTTGAATGAGGAGTTTTCGTGTTTTTCATTTCATCCTGTTCTTGCTTTATATTTCCTGCCATGAAGAGTCGGAAAAGTTACCGGATTGCCCTGGCATAAATGAAGTAATTCTCAGTTCACCTTATCAAGATCCATTATGGCATCCTTCTGGTGATTTCATCGGTTTTAATTACACACCTTTAAAACGGATTATTTACGATAAAAACAAGTGTCTTTCAACTGCTGAATATGAATACGACTTCTCTTCCAGAGGATATTATTTCATCAGTCCTGATGGGACAAACCAAAGAATGGTTTTGCCCTTCCATCTCAATGATGCTTGCTGGAGCAACTCGGGTGACTTTATTGTTTTCAGTAAAGACGACGGAACTATTTGCAAAATAAAATTTGAAAATAATGCTTTCGAAGAAAATGTAACACAGATATCTGCCGGAGAAAGATTTTGGGAAGCTGTCTTATCTCCAGGTGATGATCAAATTGCTTATGTCAATCGGATCCAGATAACAGACCAGGTTGGAATTTGGATTAGCGATCTGAACACTGCGCCGGAAAGGGAATATTTTGTATTTGGAGGCTCGCCTCAATGGCTTAATAGCACAACTATACTTTATATAGGTGTTCAATCAATATGGAAAAAGGAAATTGGTTTTGAGGAAAGGAAATTATTTGATGTAATTGATCCATCTCTCTATGTCCTAAATTCTATAAGAGTAAATACCATTGGTGAAAAACTAATAATTGACGCGCTTTCTAACAGTTTGGATATTTCAGGCAGGAATTTGTGGTCCGTGAATATTGATGGCAGTGATTTACAATTATTTCATCCAGATGCACAAAGTCCTTCTATTAGCAATTCTACAGAAACCTTGGTTGCATTTACAGCTTTTGATGGCAAAGAAATAGATCATGAATCTGGAACGATTTGGTTAAAAAATATTGATGGGAGTAATGAGCGACAATTGACATTCCATGATGATCTTCAAATAGAATTTAAAGAATAAGAACAATAACATTATCTGCTATGAAAAAAATGAGAACTTCTATCTTAATCAATGCATGTAAAGTATTTATTTTAATACTTTTTTGCTTTTCGGCTTCAGGCATATTTGCTCAGAAAGCAGTGGACCAACGGTCAGACAAATTCATAAATGTTTATTTCAGTGATGGAATTAAGCGGGTGAGTGATTATTCTCAAGACTCGATACAGAATTTCACTAAAAATTCTTCTTTGAGATTGACAAGTGATGTCATTTTCACAGACGATAAATTAGTTAATAAATTGGATAGTTTTAGTGTCCCACCTAATAATGTTAGTCCTTTGTTTCCAGATTTTAACCGCAAGGATACTATCGAAGTGTTGCCTGATGGACAATTGATTAAAAAAATGAACAGGGCAAATGTTTATACAATAAGAGTTCCGAGTGAAGTTTCCAGAGATGAATTGATTAAGCAGTTAAGTGAACTACCTAATGTCCTTTATGCTGAGCCTGATGGTTATATCGGATATGATATCCTTCCAAATGAGTCTGATTGTGGTACATGCCGATATAATGATCAATGGCATCATGAAAATACTACTAACCCAGGAGCCGATATACATTCAAGAGAAGCCTGGAACATTTACAGAGGTACAAGTGCTAATCGAATCGCAATCTTTGATAGTGGAGTTGAGTCAACTCATGATGATTTCTTAGGTAAGGTTAACGGAACTGGTGTAGTTGGCATTAATCATGGTACAAGAGTAGCCGGTATGGCTGCTGCTGCTGGTGATAATAATGAAGGAATTGTGGGTATTGATTGGTATGCAAATATTTATTCCAGTGATCAATCAATACCGAATGCATTCAATGATGCCAATAATGCCAATAAGATCGATGTTATTGGAAATCAAAGTGATGTTGTTGCGGTTAACAATAGTTGGGGCACATTAGAAGATGACCTAGTAACTAGGGGAAGAAATTCAACCACCTTGAAAGCAGCATTTTCAGATATTTACAAAAAAAATAAAGTAATCACTGCTTCTGCTGGTAACCATAATATTAGTCAACCTGGAATTGCAAATTTTCCTGCTGCATGGGACGAATACGTAATTGCCGTTGCAGCATCTGATGACGATGATAGAATTGCTGACGAGTCTGTTAGAGGAGATTGGGTGGATGTTTCGGCTCCTGGTGTTGATGTATGGACGACTGATGTAAGTAACAACTATGTGATGACTGGAGGTACCTCATTTTCAACTCCATTAGTGACAGGAGTTTCTTCACTTCTAAAAGGAATGAGAAATGATCTCTGTTTTGACGATATTAAAAATATTATCGAGATTTCAAGTGATGATATCAATTATGCTGGCGATCCGGATATTGGTCCAGGACGTGACAATGCCTCGGGTCATGGCAGGTTAAACGCAGAAAGAGCTTTACAGACCTTACTTGAACCCAATGAGCTAGTCACCAGGACATCTAATGGAGGAACAATTGTTAGTTCCACTCCTTGGCAAACACAGGTTTTTATTGGGGTATTTGGGTTAGCTGATGCCGCATATTTAGTAAGGAGGCATGAGGTTAAAAAGACAATAACCAGCCAAAATGTGATACCCCCATCAAATGTATGGGGTAGAGGATATTATTCAATTGGCTTTGGAGCCGCACAACCCGTTCTTGGTACCAATCACTGCTTTGCTGAATTGACAACTGGTAGAAATATCGAATTAACTACGTTCATTTATGAGGTTAGGTCATTGTTAAATCAACCTCTTGGTTGGTATCCAACTACTGCTACTGGCGTAAAATTTGCCTGGGCTGAACTGTATATGGATCCTGGCACAGCATATGCAGATAGTTTTGAAGATGGATTTGGAAATGCATTTAATGATACCTCTGATAATATTGATTGGACTTTAAGGTCAGGATCTACCCCATCAGGAGGTACGGGTCCTTCAGGTGCAAGTGATGGTACATTTTACGCATATGTAGAAGCCAGTTCTCCTAACTATCCAAGTAAATTAGCTACTTTAAAATTCCCTGGGTACTCTGGTTTAGGTAAGTTCCAAGTTTCATTTAAATATCATATGTATGGTGCCAGTATGGGTTCGCTAAAGGTAAGATATGACAGACCAGGAGGCGTATTAGTATCCCACACTACTATCTCGGGTAACCAGGGCAATCAATGGAAAACATTCAATAGTAGTAGTATATATGATATGTGGCAATTACGCCTTGAAGCTACCACTGGTACGAGCTTTACTAGTGATATCGCAATAGATGATATTCAGATCACACGTCTAGAAGATTACCCGGTAATTTGGACCGATCTGGTAAATATTGATCCTGATGAATCAAGCTTAAGAAAAACATCCAACTTCACTTGGTGGGATACTGGCGCTGCTTCATCAAACGTTGTCCCTGCATACACTGAGGGCTGGGTTGAAACCAGAGTCACTAATATGAATACCGATATAATGTTTGGACTTTCTTACACAAATGATGATCATCAATGGAATACTATTGATTTCAATTTATATGTATCTAAGTTTAATGGAAATACAATAAGAGTTTATAATAGGGGATCACTGGTACATAGTGGCACTTCATATGAATTAGGAGATTATGTAGCTGTACATAGGAACGGAAGCACCATTTACTTTAAGAAGAATGGTGATACTTTCTATTCAATGCCTGTTGATTTGTCAAAATCGATGGTAGCTGATATTTGCTTATATAATACTTCTGCTTCACTTTATGATGTTAGAATGAACCATCAAGGAAGTATGGCCGCATCTTCGATGGCGGCACTCAACTTTTACCATCAGTTTGACGAAGTTTTCGGTGATCCGGCACTACTTAGCAAACGACCCGTTGGGAATGACCACCCCATGGATACTGTCACGAGTTCTCCAACACCCGTTCAACTACCTGAATTATTCACTGAATTTAATGTCTATCCTAATGAGAGCACCGGAATATTTAATGTAACCTATACATTTAATGAAAATCCTACCTCATTAGATGTTTTTGTTAGACACCAGGACACTGGTGAAGTATTCTATACTGATAGAATAAATAGGAAAAACAAGAGCAGTGATTTCGGACTTGACATTACAAATCTTGTTGACAACACTTATCTCTTAGAATTTAATAATGGGATCCAAAAACATGTTGTTAGGATCGTCAAAAATTCTCGATAAATTTCGTTAACAAGGATTCTATAAACCCGATTTCATTAGTAGATCGGGTTTTTCTTTTATCAACAAAGTATGCCTACTAATAATTTTAGTATTTGTTTACTAATATTGTTAGTATGTCAGATTTCCCAAAGTTCAGAATCAATGAATCTTCTAAAGGCATTATTTACTATGGTGATTTCCGGGAATTTATCTATTCCATGGAAATTGAGAAACAGAAGGGTTATTCCCTACATTTATCGATTGCCAAACACCATGTCCCCTTTGGCGATGTGGTTGATGCTGCGGTCATGGCATCAAGGGTCGATTACTGCCTGAAATGGACAAAGCACCTGATTCAAAAAGTAATCAAGGACGAAGCTTCTTATAAGTTCATGCGTATCACGGATCGGGACATCGTTTCACATTGTGCCATATGTGATGATAGTCGAATTGCTTTTATTGCATCTGCACAATAACCGGGACATGAGTCTGTGTCTAAATCCCTGGTAGTGGAAAACACAACCACCAATGCGTTGGGGTTTCAACGGAGGGCCAGACAGCGGAAGAGAGTAGAAGATATTACACGTGATGACTGCTTTACAGGCTGGAATCAGCACCTCAGCCTTCTTCGTGCGATGAAATCTGATATACAAAGATTTATAAGCATTCCTGATAACCCCTTCATGTCTCAAAATGAACTCAACGGGCTTAGAAAGAGAACGTTGAAAATGGGAATAAAATTTTCAGTCCTTCAAGAAGGTAAACCCGGAATCCGGATTGCTGGAATCCGCTATCATAGCTACAAAGCAGCAGATATGTTCCTTTCGTCACTGGCAGAAGAACATCAATCTAAGATTGAACCTGGTTATAGTGTATTTATGGATCGAGTTGATTAATTTTTTAAGCAATAAATAAGGTAAGTAAATGTGTTACAACATAAAATATACGGCAAAAAAGATCATTGATTATGCAACTAAAAGAGGTCTGGAGATTGACCCGGCACAGATTCCACTGGACTACTATTATGCCAATGGATTTGACCATCCAAAATTGCCTGTTGTAACAACAAAGGATCCTAGTGTAATTCAAATGTTTGATTGGGGATTGATCCCATATTGGACGAAAAACCTCCAAGATGCAGGCCAGATTCGGACAAGAACTTTGAATGCAGTCGGTGAGACAGCTTTTGAAAAAGCTTCATTTAAATCATCTGTGGCAAGAAACAGATGCCTTGTATTAGTTGACGGATTTTATGAATACCATCACCACTCCTCAGGGAAGAAGATTCCATACTACATATCAAATAAGAATGGAGACCCATTAACAATGGGAGGTATTTACTCCTCATGGAAAAATTCGGAAACCGATTCAAAGATCTATACCGTGAGCATCGTAACAGTGCCTGGAAATACGATCATGTCCAAAATCCACAACAATCCTGCAGTGCTTAAACGAATAGGACCCCGCATGCCAATGATACTTCCGGAAGCTATTTCACAATCCTGGCTTTCCGAACAAGAATCAGAAGAAATGGTAAAAAGCCTGATGGTGATTTATCCGGACGATCAGTTAAGTTATCATACTGTTGGTCAACTCCAGGGCAAAAATGGATTGGGGAATGTGGAACAGGCCTCTGCTCATTTTGCCTATGAATATGATGATTTACCCTGATTTTAAGATTAAAGCATGAAATTGGCTTTCATAGATGGCCTGTAACCTACGATCTCCGTAGCGATGGTATGATCGGACGTTCCCAAAATCCTTAAATTGGCATAAATGAAGATATTACTTTTCTTGATACACAGTTCTTTTTGGGCTTTTATTGGTTTCCTTCTAGCCAAGTATAAGATTGTAAGAATAATATTTATCACCTCAATTATCAACATGATAGTCATTTTAGCAATGATTAATAACTCATGCCTAAATGATTTCTGGAAGACCTTTGATTACCCATGGTATTATGCAGCCATTCTAGGGGTAACCTCAGGAATTTTAGTAGTAACTGGACAAAGAAAGTTTCCAAAGAACTTTTCATAATAGACCTTATCAATTACTCTTTTAATTTCAGCCCAATTCTAACTGACTTTATCACACAGAAAATCAATGGGATTAACACTAGAAGTATCAATACTGGTGTGCGTTCAGGAGCATCAGAAAGCATGATATGACAAAAATATCCAAACAAGGTAATTGATGATACGACATAGGTTTGCCAAGTCGAAGTTAATCGATTTAGTCTATGGTCATTAATATTTTCCTTGCTCCTAGCCACGAATATAAATACTGAGTTATTTCAAAAAAATCAGCAGAATTCAAATCTTTTTTAAAGTTTAAGAATTATCCAACTCCGTCATAGGACGTGGAAAGTTGCAGAGAAACCGTTTTATAATGGAACATTAAAATCCTTACCTAAATAGTATTAAAACCATTATATTTAATATATGAAAAAATGGATCTGTTAAATGAAATCAAGTGTGAACCAGAAAGAAAGGCTTGAAGCATTAAGAACTTTAACAAAGCAATATGCAGAGTTGCATAATATTTCATTGCACCATAGCGGTGAAGTCAATTTTGATATTGCTTATCGGGACCTCGAATCTGAAATGAAGAAGTATAAAATTACTTATGAGGATCTGGATAAAGAATTATTGAGGATTTCTGAAGAAAAAAGTAAATCAAATATTATTAGAATAGAAAAATTCAAAGGTGAACTCAATGGAGTATATCAAACCCTATGGATCGCTCTTTCCAAGACAGGGAATGTATATACCACGGAGGATCTTCAGCTAAAACAAGAAGGTCAAAAAGTCATCAATGATATTGAGTCCACTAAGTGGAAATCCATCTCTAATGAACATTATACCCGAATCATGGATGAAATGCATTGTGTGCATACAGAGAACTACGTTGAATCACATTCCAGGCCAAAACATCCAATCAACGAGAAGGATAAAAATCAGGGGATCGGCTTTTGATCCCTTAGCACAAGTACTCCCCCCGAACCCACTCTTTTAAGGCAACTATCACTGTCCAATTAACGATCATCACCTGGCTCTTTTTCAAGGTCATTTTTCACCCAACTAACACAGAACCCCCTAAAAGCTTCAAAAACAAGGTTTTTAGGGGTGAATTTTTTGTGTCCTACTAGAAGTGGATCCTAAAATCTACTTTTAAAGCGGCTCTCCGCGCTTAACTAAAACGTGGAGAACCATGAAACCAAATAACAAAAAGAATGACAAAATCGATAAGGCCACGAAGGTGGCCAGGCTGGTGAAAATCCTTTTAGAAATTCTGGAGCAATTGATGGATCTCCTACTTTAGGATTGGGGTCATCACTTAAGCAATAAATAAAAAGTAAAAGCCTCAAGCTTTAAAAGAAGATATTTAAGAAAGGAGCTATTATCGTACTAATTTTGTTAGCTAATTGAATTAGAGCTAAATTTAAATAATGGCCTACAAGAGTGACATAAGAGATAAACTGGAACGCAAACTTTTGGGTGAGCTGAAGCATCTGTTATGGTCGTATAATGTAGCTAAAATTAAAAGGCTTCCTGAAGAGCTCATCATAGAGAAATATCTTCAGTTTGGAAATAAGTCTGATTGGTATGACCTTCGTCAGGCGTTTGATGAAAGGAAAATCAAAGCTGTCTGGAAAGACCAAATGCTTTTGTCGGGTCGTGACCCTGAAAAACAGGAGCAGATTGTAGCCTTTTTCTTTAATGCATCCAATCCTGAAAAATATATTTCAGCTCTCAAAGAAAAGAAACTGAATAGACTTGTTGCAAGGGGTATCTGAGAATACATATAAGGTTCTTGAACAATTAATGGAGTATCAAGAGCTTGAAAAATACTTTTTAGTAGGTGGTACCGCATTATCCATTCAATTGAAGCACAGGTTGAGTGAAGACCTGGATATTTTTTGTTTCAATCCCTATCCAGGAAAGAGATGCCCATGAGCAATGGTAAATTACCTAAATGAAATGCAACAAAAATACCTGTCATTTTGTTAATTTTAATGTTGAATAATGGGATTAAAAATGCGTTCACTAGAGAAAAAGCTGTTTTTTGAATTTATTACTGAAAGAGCATCCCCTGTGGCCTTAAGCTCTATCCCGGAGTCTCTGTTATCAGATATTGAAGAATATCTGTTTGGGAGAACAGTGATTAAGAAAAACGGTGGAATCGCTTTTTATCCCGAAGATTTCAATGACTGGATTGTAAAAATAAAAACGAAGGGGCTCAGCTATGATATCCAGTTGATATGAACCACCTCCTTTCAAAGGCCCTCACTCTCCAAAAAAAATACAAATTCATTGCCCCTAAGGACTGGGGAGCTGAAGAAAAGGAAAATCTGATGAATGATTTTACTTTTCACAGCAATAAACTTGAAGGTCTAAAGCTTGAGTATGGAGATACGATTGAATATCTAAAGAATGGCGTGATTAGAAAAAATGCGGACATTAAGGATATCACAGATCTCGAAAACCATAGGAACCTCCTGAAAAAAGTTTTTGACACATACGAACAGATGACACTATCTGCTAATCTGATCAAGGACCTCCATGCTGAAATGATGAAGGACAAAATACAATGGAGTAAAACTGATGCATATATGGGTGGTCCCGGGAAGTTCAAAAGAGAAAATAACTACGGTACCAGAAAACATGGCGAATATAAAGAGTACATGGATTGGATGGACGTCCCAAAAGCTTTAGATCAGTTATGTGCAGAAACTAACGAGAGATTAAGAAAACCTGCGGAAGTAATACCGGCTATTAACACCTTTCACTATGAATTTGCCAATAATATTCATCCATTCGGAGATGGAAATGGACGCGTAGTAAGGTTACTTCATAATATCCTCCTTTTGAAGAACAGATTACCAGTGATTGTCATAAAAGGCGATGAAAAAAATGAATACCTGGAAAATATCATCAAACAGGAGAAAAATCCAGAGGCTAAGGCATTTGATGAGTTCCTCACAAAAAAAGTAATTGACGAGATGGAAAAAAGGTTGAAGAGATCCCGGGGAATGTCAATCTGATGCTAATTCAATTTAGGTTTTAGCGAAATGTAACAAGTCAGGTGTCGAGGCTAAATGGACGCTAGTCCTGTAGATGAGATCCTGGTGAAGTGGAATGAGATAAAATTTGATGCAAATTCTTTAAAAAGCATCGTGAAGTTCAACCCTTGTAAAGGGCTTTCTTGCTGTCAGGATTGTTTACACGAATTCTGTTGATTGCCCTGGCTGCGTTTTTTTGAGCAATAAGCTCCTTTTTAGTGTACTTTCTTGGTACTCTATCTGCTTTTAGCTCTTTGGCAGATGAAAAGAATTCGATTTTCATGATCCTACAAATTTAGCGATTATGATAACATGGCTAAATGATTCAAAAAGGGTGAGTTTCAGAAGGCTTAAAGTCCCCATACACTGTTACTGATCATTGCCTCATACCTGCCTTCATCACGATTGTCGAGCGCTGGAAAGAAATCCAGACCTGTCAACGTTTCAATGGTATTTACCGGAACAACAAAGTCTTTAAAGTCAGCTGATGCCGGCACCACATGAGGAAAGAGAAAACCGACCATTGATGGTTTCCCATCCTCTTTGAAGGTTAACAGAACCTTATAGAAGTATCCTGGTATGGTCATTTCATTGTTTCCGATCTTACCGAGATTGTTGACGAAAATGGGTCCGGTAGTCACATAGACTGTTCCCAGGGCAATAGCCTTCTGTCTTACCCAGCTTTCCAGCTTTACCCATACCTCCCGGTTAAAGTAAGGGAGTTGGGGACTCATATTTGAAAAAAGGAATGACTCCTCGTTTGCTTCTGCTGATGCATTGTTATCAGCTGCCGGGGAAAGGTGGCCCCGGTCAAATCCAGTAGATGAATAATCTCCATCAACTGCGCTTCCAGTACTGACATTGGTATCTCTGGCAAAGCAATCACATCGATCCCGGTCCATTTCGGCTTCGGCTTTGGTCAGCTCATAGGCGACCTAGTCGGCCTGTTCATGTTCTTCATTATAAGAAAGTGTAAACTGAGAGTAGGTAATGACCTGGTGATTTCCAACTGGAGCTGGCAGGTAATCAATGTTTTGTGCCAGTACTCCAAACGGGAGAATAACAGATAGCAGAAACAGATTTTTCATAGGTAGGTGGTTCTTTGTTGTGAATAACTGTATATAAAAATAGGAAAATATTCTTTCACTCAAAACTGTTTGGGTTCAGACACCAAAGGAAACTCCGGGAGGCTTAACCTTTTCGGATTTCATGACCTTCCTTAATTGCACCACCAAGGTTCATGAGAATTAGCAATAGGCTGAAAAGCTTATTGCCTTGGGGGAATAAACAGTATTCGAGTGAAGGGAGATTTGGGCAATTGCACCAAATCGATCTGAATGAGAAGTCTGTTTGTTGGATGGTGAACCTGTGCAATGAAGGGCAATGAAACCCTGTGGTTTACTCCGGAAAGGTTAAAGAAGGGTAGGGGTTTCAATCAGAAAACAGGCCGAAAAAGCGGGCTGGAAAATAGTTGAGTCGAAAATTTTTTTTAGTATTTATATTCATGAAAACAGATTCAATTAAAAATATTCATGATTTAGTAGCTAAATACCTGGATAAGAAAATTACGTTCAAAGATTTACAGTATGGGATAAAATTACAATGGTTGATTGATAGTAAAGCCGAAAAGAAAATTGAATAAGCAATCATTCAAAAACTGGTTCAAGGTTGGTGTTCATTAAATCCTGTTCCTCGAAATATTCAAGAATGGCTTTTTTGGCTGTGTGAATGTTTTGGCTGACGGAATGCTTGGATACCTGATGCATTTCTGCGATGTCGTTAATGCTCTTCCCATCAAAATGATACATCAAAAAATAGGTAATGGATAGAGGGGTTTTAATTTTCCCGGGACCATTCTTTAACAGTCGGTGCAATGTAGCCGTAGAGATTTGATGTTCTTTGCAATACGCCCGCATAGTGCCTTTTCGTTTGGGGTAATTGCTGATGATTTCCTTTTGCTTTTGATAGGGTAGTAAGCTGTCCTTTCTTCCATTCGGTTTGATCTTGATATAGAGAATGGATTCAATCTGTTCTCTGGATCTCTGGTCAAATGCTTTCTCATTTGATTGAACCTGATAGTCAGAAAATGAGTCGGTGTAGATGGGCTTCTTTTTTCTGATGGCATTGGAATTGAGTCCTTTGAGAATATTGTAGACCGTTGACTTATGCTGAAGAATGGAATGATATTTTTCAGGATTGTTGAGTACCTGGTAACAAAAATCCTGAATTAAGTCCTCCTGCTCAAAAGGATTTGGGTTGATGGAATGAACCACTTTATAGGCATATTCTAACGCCTTTTGAAAAATGTTCTTTTCTAGTTCCATTTTATGTAATAATAATACTTTGAGCACAAAAAAAGCCTCCGAAGAGGCTTTTAATGGTGTTTCAGAACATTTAGTCTTGCTTTTTGTCAAGACTAAGAAATTCACTCATTTGAATTTCTGTGATGTAGCGAGTTTCACCGTCTTTTTCATAACTTCTGTTGATGAGCTTGCCGGTTACAGCCACGAAGGATCCTTTTGATAGGATCTTTTCAACGTTTTCGGCCTGCTTTCCCCAGACAGCTACGTTGTGCCATTGGGTATCTGTTACCTTTTCACCTTTGTTATTGGTGAAAGTTTCATTGGTAGCAACTGTAAATGTTGCGAGCTTTTTACCGCTGTCAAAGGTTCTTACTTCTGGATCGTTTCCAAGATTTCCGATGATCGATGCGCTGTTCTTTAAAGTGTTCATAATTGTAATTTCTAAGTAAAAAATAATTTTTTGTTGATGCGGTTTGAATACTGGATTTGATAAAGTAGATATTGAGTTGTTGTTGTTTGAAGGAAGGATGAGTGTAAAAAATCGTCTGCAGGACTACTTTTTTTTCAAACAATGCAACGTATATCGAGAAGCCAGTAAAATTGCATTCGAGAAAAAATTATGCTTGAAAATTGCATGAACACGTGAAGATGCGCATCAGCAGAAATCGCAGGTCCTGAAGGTCAGCTATTAGAGGGAAATAGCTCATTTACTTCAACTAATGAATGCCCTCCCGGTACAGATCAATGGCAGCAGCTGTTTGGGATAGTCGAGGAAACTGTCTATTTGAGACATGGTTTACCTGTATATCAGGTGGTGGTCACCTTAAGGTCATTTGCAATGAGTCAATACCTGAATTGTTTATTGATCCCGGTAAGTTGTATTCTCATTTTCACTAACTCCGGGCTTATATTATAATAATCAGCAATTTGTGAATTAGACATGCTTTTACTTTTACACCATTGTAAGGCTTTTCGGGGTAAAAGCATATTATAACCAAGCCAATTAGCTTCTTCTTCAAAGATGATATTATAGTGCCTTAAAGGAATTGGTAGGTCGGAAATCATATTCATCGAAGGAAAAGGGTGCTTACATATTATGTGGGCAATTTCATGCATTATATTGCTTTGTTGTCTTGTTGGTGCATGTTTCCCATTGTGAATTATAATCGGATTTGCCGGATTAATAGTTAATGCAGACCAACCGGAACCTTCTTGGGTTAAGTCTAAACAACTTTTATCATCCAATCCAAATTCTTCAGGAGTTACAACAGTAATTTTCAGATATGTTGCTAGATTGAATGCATCAAGAGGGAAATAATGTTTTAATCCCATTTCCTCACGAAGAGACAATGCTTTCTTCTCTGAATCTGATTTAAACCCTCTCTTAAGATTGTTAAAACTCAACCAGTATTTGACTTGATTTCAGCTAAGTTAATAAGTTTTATCAAAGCGTTAACTGTGTTAGGTGGAAGTTCCTTTTCCGCACGTAAATGTGCATTAACCTGAACTGCTTTTTGAGAGGTATTGTTGAAAAAAGTATCTGCTGAAACCTGCAGCCAATCGCATAATTTCATAAATGTATCCACATCTGGTACCTTGCCTTGCTCAATCCGAGAAAGCGTAGAAGCACTGATTTCGCCAATTTCTTTGGCAGTATCACGTAGCCCCTTTGCTCCTCTTCTGGTTTTTACCATATCAGAAAGAAGAGAAATATTTAATGCACTCATAAAATTTCGTGAAAAGTTTTGATCCTATTTGCTTAAGAGAATAAACATAATTATGTTTGTCTTACTAGTAGGACGACCTGTTGCACTAGTGAGATTTACATCAAAAACTTTATATCAAACACTAAAATAATTACAAAATGCAAGAAAACAAGCTAAACATCAAAGTTCTGATCGAGAATGATCAACTCTTTGAGGGTGAATTTGTTGTAAAACAACCGGTTCAAGTTATAGTTAATCGGGCCGTTGCCCATCTCAAAATACAACCAGACGGAAGAGAATTAAGAAGGGAAGATGGAACACCCATAACAAATCTTTCAGCAAAAATCGAAGAGGTTGGGATTTACAATAATGAGACACTACGGTTCTTTGAAAAGTCAGATAAACCAGATAGAGATAAAAGATTTGCTTAATGAACACCTATAGATGGCAGGAGGATAAATCACTCAAGAACCTGTATGATACTGAAATAGGTATCTTACGCAATGGATTAAATGGTGATTTTAACTTAATTGAAATTTATGATACGGATAAGACTGGTGGTATTGTTACAGCAATAGGCCAGTTAAAATATGGTGACAAAACACACTATGTAAATATTGTATTTCCTACAAAATATCCTTATTCTCCTCCAAAAGTGATTCCGGTTAATATTTCAGAGGTCAATGGTCAAAGACAATTAGTTGAAAAACTTTTTGGAAAGGGGAACCAATACATAGATGGAGAAATGTGTCTTATAGAACGAGAAGAATGGAATCCAGAAATCCATAATATTGGATGGTCTCTTCGTAAGGCTCAAAAATGGTTAGCCAGAGCTAATAGCAAGGAGGGCTTTCCAAAAGATGAAATTGTTGAGGAAATACCCCTTCACTTTCCGCATCAAGGTCAGGTCCTAATCCCTAAGGAGTTTTCTCCAGATCCAAATCTAAATAAAGGTCAATTTACCTTAACTCAGTTCAAACCTAATCATTATTTACTGGAGAAGAATATCCTGACAAGTAATGTGTTTAAACTGAATTTACCGGATGAAATATATAGGTGGTATAAGTTCCCTGAGGAAATTAAGTTTTCAAACTTAATGCCAACATATAGTATCAACCATATTGCTAAAGCTTTGATGTCGTATTTTGGGGAAGATATATTGATATCAAATACCACGTTACAGATCGCATTCTATCTTCCAGGGGATACTATGAAATGGCATTTTTTCAAGATTCAAGGTAGTAATCTTGGCATATCGATGAATTATTTGATATCTCACGTGATCGAAAATGAAATCTACCTGAGAACAAAAGACATATTTGATGATTCGATATTAAGAAGTAAACGAGTTACAATAATCGGTCTGGGTGCAATAGGTAGCGAAGTATGTCTGTCTCTGGCAAAAAATGGGGTTGGGGTTTTCCATCTTTTTGATAAGGACACATTTGAAATTGGAAATTCTGTAAGGCATGCTGCTAACCTATTTTATATAGGTGAAAAAAAAAGTAACGTATCAAAACAATTGATAAATAAGGTAAATCCAAACTTAATTGTGAACGATTACCACATGGATGTTTTACAGGATAATGGGTTGCTTGAACAGAGTTTATCCAACAGTGACTTGTGTATTGTTTTAACAGGTGAAGATTCAGTTGATTATATGATTAACGACCTGTATATAAAAAATTATGATATCCCCTTTGTTTTTGCCGGTGTGTCCATCGGGGGCTTTAGCGGATCAATCCAGGTTATTACCAAAGATTCAGCTTGCTTACGCTGTTTGGGCCTTCATGGATTAGATACGCTACCTAAACCAAAAACTAAGAATAAACTCAATAAGCTACCCCCTGAATATGGAAATTGTTCGGGTCCTGCTTTACCAGGCTCTGAAATTGATATAAAGGAGATTTCAATCCAAGTAAGTAGGTTGTGCCTGCAACTTCTATTAGGGGATAATGGTAATTACTCAGAAAAAGTAAAAACGTTATACAAGTGGCATGGTCCTTTTGGATCTGATGAACACCCACCATTTCATTGGGAAATACAAAGTGTAAACAAGCACAAGGATTGTATGACATGTGGCACAAAATAGGAAATGAGTAAAATCCAAATAAAAAAAGAATGTGTTGAGTTTATTTCAGCTGATATCAAAAAATTTTCAGATGTTGAAACAGGAGGTGTTCTTTTTGGTGATGTAATTGATGGAAGTCCGTATATCCAGAAAGCTATTGATGGTGGGAAAAAGGCGATAAGAGAACGATATCAATTCCACGCTGATAAAGATTATATCGACATGAACATTGATATGATTCACGCTAACACTGAACTTAGGTATATTGGTGAATGGCATACACACCCACAAATCGAACCACAACCAAGCGATCAAGACTTGATTTCACTTGAAGAAATCGCTGAGTCCGCTGAGAGATATTCGATATTACTTATTGTGGGATTTATTGATTATAAGATTACTAATTTTATAGACCAATCAATATGCATCGTGAAATTCCCCAATCGTGATGACTTTTATAAAATTGAATTGAATATAATAGATTAGTACCCTCTGGCTATTCAAATATATTTTTACCCGACTGCCATTATATCTAAAGTTATTAGTTCTGCGTTATCCAAAGTAGTGATACGGTTTTCAATTATATGGATCAGCGCCCTTCTTATCACTGGTTGTCAGCATGATGACAGGGATTGTTATCAGAATCTTGAACCCAAACGAAATGATGACCTCGTCACTATTAAGCAGGGAATTTGGGGAGACATCTGGTATTGGGAGGGTGATTTCATGCCAATGTGCCCCTCTGGAACTATATATCCAGTAGAAAGAACCATATATGTATTTGAAGTTGCTAACCGTTTAGATGTTGAAAGAGATGGTTACGGACCCTTTTATTCAAAGATACATACTAAACTGATTGATTCTGTCCTTTCCGAGCCAGGGGGATTTTTTCAGATTGAACTGGATACCGGAAGCTATAGCCTTTTTGTCAAAGAAGTGGGGGTGTATTATGCTAATACGTCAAACTCCATTGGTATTTCAGGAGTTCAGGTCCAAAAGGATCAAGTGTCTGACTTTCTATTCAATATTACCCATAGTTCAACCTGGTGATAATTTAACAATGGATCGGATATAAGCTTTCAACATAGCTTTTCACCAGTGATTTAAGCTTTCTATTTTCAATCGCTGAGTAATCAATCTTATGCCCACCATTCTTGTTAAAATAGATACTGAGGATAATTTCATCAATGTCATCGAACTGATCCATCAATAATCTTTTTATAACTTCTCCAAAATGTATTGATTGGCGATAATCGAGCTTATAGAATGCTGAATTTAATTTATCACGAATAATCGTATGTGGTTGGTATGGATAAACGGTAATGGTCATTTATATAAAGTTAGGAATATTTTTGCACCCTTTTTCTAAAACATTTCGGTAATGCCATATAGAATTTATTTAGCAACATTTAAAGAAAAGGAGGTTAATCATGGGAATCAAACCAGGTCCAAAGAGAATTGCTGAATCAACAGGTAAGCCAGACAGGCGTCAACGAGATAATAAGGACACACCCGGGAACACACCGTCACTGAAGCCACATAAGCATAAGAAAGGTGATTGATCATTGAGGATAAAACTATCCTATTTATAAGGATTCTTTTAACTTCAACTGCATTTTCCTGGCTTTCCTGATCTCTTCCTCGGTAAGGTTCTTCATTCTCTCAAGCCTTTCTACCATTAAGGTCTTGCCATCGTCCCGCTTTTCTTTTTCTGAACGATATCTCGAATCCACTCCGAATTCTGCATATCCGTCTTCCGTTTCCCCTTCCTTTGAATCATTCATGTGTACTCGGATTTATTAAACCTGATTGATTTGTTAGTACTTTCTTATTAAACCGTTTATATCCTTCTTCCAGCTTATCCCAATACGACGTACCTATTTTTCCGTAATGTCTGTCCTTGAATTCCTCCAGAGTTTCTATATGATCTTTCTTTTTCATTGCTTGCTTCTCTTTCAGATCTGGAATGGTTCAATAAAATTCATGACAATACCATTACTTTATCAAGCACTTCAGCTCCTTCCTGCTCAGCCTGCCACAGGTCATAGTTCTTTTGCATATTCAGCCACATCTCCGGATCGGTGCTAAAAGCTTTCCCCAGCCTGAGGGCCATAGACGGACTGATCCGGGTATGGCCATTGATGATAGCTGACAGGTTTTGTCGTGTCACCCCTAATCCTTTGGCAGCATCAGACACCGATAACTTCAACTCGTCCAGGTAGAGTGTTTTTAGTACACTGCCCGGGTGTGGTGGATTAAACATCTTGGATCTCATCGTTTTCCATTTTAGTGATAATCTTCAAAATCTACATCAATTATATCTTTTCCGTCCATGCTGAAGGTAATCCTCCAGTTCTTATTTATGGTCAATGACCAGGTGCCTTTTCGGTCACCACTTAACTCATGCAACCGACCGCCCGGAATATTGATCATACTGATATCCGAAACGGTATCCAGGATCGCTAACACCATTCTTATCTTTTCAACGAACTGTGCAGGCAACCCTCTTCTATCCCCGGACTCAAAAAACCTTTTAAGGCCTTTGTGCTTAATGTTTCGGATCATCTATTCCAAAGATAGTTGATTTAACGTAAACTGTCAATTGTCGGTTTACACATAGTCAAGAATCATCTCCGACCGATGGGCACTACCTACTTAGTATCAAATGTTAATCAGTTACCTAAACTTCGGATAGAAATACCACTGTCTGGAATTGCTGAATTTTCTGCGATACATGCCGGTATTGATGGCTTTGATCTGATCAAGCATCGGATAAGTCTTTCCAGATAACCAGATACAGTTGTACTTGCCTTTTACCTCAGCAGTAACACCCACAATTTTATCCACTTGCTTTAGAATGGATCGTCTTGAATATTCGAAGTCATCCTTCGGCTTGAAGTACCAATTGCCTTTGGCCTCATGGAAGATCCGGGTAAACTCTCCGGTGTTGATCCGGGCGATCTGGAATCGATGGGGATAGCTTTCTCCGGTTACGCATATCCAGTTGCCGCTGGTATGAAATTGTAATCCCTTAATTTTTGAAAGCTGTAGGATGATGTGCCGGAAAGAGGGAGTGGTCAGATCGGCAAACTGTTTGCTGGCTTCCCTGATGCGTTTTGGATCATCAATTTTACAGATGTCCATATATAGCGCTGTCGCTTCAGTATGTGATCGGTTTTTGAAATAGTTGATCATGACAAAGTAGGTTTTGAAGTGTTCAGCTCTGCCCTCAGTTTTGAGAGCAGGGAATAATACTGTGACTTGTAGCTGGTACTTTGTGAGAAGTACTGCAGTTCTGCGGGATCATTGCAATCCCCTGAGATGATCCGTCCCAGGGTCTGGAGCCCGACGAGCTACCAACTGCTCCACCCCGCGATATGCTTAGTATGGTCTTAAATGGCGTTTTTGAAAAAATTATGTCCCAAATAAGACCAGATAAAACCAGGTTAAACCACCAAATGTTTTGGCTATGTTTTACCTGTTTTACCTCTTTATTTCGTATCTTTATATTCATTAAAACGCTCGAATTATGTCTTCTGTCAAGCTTATTTTATGGAAATATAAGAAGAAAAAGGACAACACCTGCCCTGTTGTTGTAAGAATTACCAAGGATCGAAAACCTAAATACATCTATACTGGCTACTACATAGCTGAGAAAGACTGGAACGCCGAGACCTCAACAGTTAAAAAATCACATCCAAACTCAAAGCGTTTAAACAATTTTCTACTTGCGAAGCTCGCTGAAGCTACTGATGTTGCACTCGAAGTTGAGAAGAATAATGAAGTTGCTTCAAGCAAAGAGATAAAGAAGAAGGTGGCGAGAAAAGGCCGAACTGTTTCGTTTTTTGATTTTGGGGCACAACGAGTGAAAAGTAAATATGACAGTCAAGTATATTCCGTAGCTAAAGCCGAACGTTCTATCCTCTGCAACATTGAAGAGTTTGTTAATCACAAGAAATCTCAACCTCGTGCTTCCGCAATCAAGGCTATCGAAGAACGGAGGAAAGAACGCATCTCCAAGGGACGGAAACCTGGCTATTCATTCCTTGATGAGCTTAAGGTATTCAATCAAAACAAGAGCCTTTACTTTCAAGACATCAATGAGTCTTTCCTAAGCCAGTTCAAAACTTTCTGTGTCTCCTATCTTGGAATGAAAACTAGAACAATCACCAATCAACTAATCTTTATTAGGACACTGTTTAGTGAAGCCATTAAGGAAGGAATCGTTGAGGAGAAGTACTACCCTTTTGCAGGAGAGAAGGAAAAAATTCGGATAGGCTCCGGATTGAAAATTGGGCTGACCAAAGAAGAGGTTGAAGTAATTGAAGGCATTGAGTTTGAGGAAGGTTCCCAGCTTTGGCATACCCGGAATGTGTGGCTTGTTGCGTTCTATTTCGCAGGCATCAGAATAACAGACGTAGTGAATTTAATTTGGGGAGACTTTAATGACGGACGCTTATTCTATGTTATGAATAAAAATGAGAAACCAGTTTCTTTAAAGGTTCCGGAGAAAGCTGAAGAGATATTGAAGTTTTACAGAAATGCAAAAACTAAAAAGAGCGATTTTGTATTTCCATACATGAACAAAGCGAACATTAACGATCCTCAAGACATGTTTGTTAAGGCAAGAAATGCTTCGCGGCTTTTAAATAAGTATTTGAAAAGACTGGCCAAGTTGTGTGGTATAGATAAAAATTTATCTAACCATATTGCGCGTCATACTTTTGGGAATATTGCTGGAGATCGAATACATCCTCTCATGTTGCAAAAACTTTATCGTCATTCAGATCTCAAAACCACAATAAATTATCAAGCCAACTTTATTCACAAAGAAGCGGACGAGGCCTTAGAAAGCGTAATTGCTTAATGATTATGATATTTATAAATACTAACAATTTGCATTCCTGATATATGGAAGTTGTCTGCATTGAAACCGAAGCATTTTATTCTCTTGTTGAGCAGGTGGTTGAAAGACTGCATGAAAACAAGACTGCCAACGAAAAGTGGATTGATGGAGCTGAAGCCATGAGAAGGTTGGGGATCAAGTCAACCACTACCCTTCAGAATTTAAGAGATGGTGGAAGTATTAGATTTTCACAACCAAGTAAAAAGATCATCATGTATGATAGCGAATCTATTGATCAATATTTAGAGGACAATGCTCAAGAACCACGATAAGACATGGAAGAAATAGAAGTATCAGCAGAATATAAAAAAGGGTTTAATCAAGGTTATACATTGAAGCAACACATGCCTGAAATTCTTGATGGCCTCAATGTTCCTAACAATGTTAAGAATTCAAACGACTATATCCAGGGTATGAAAGATGGTGGCAATCAATTTGCAATAGATAAGGAGCGCGGATTAATAAAATCGGAAACTGAGATTGGGAAAGAAAGCAAGGATCAAGAAAGGGACATCGGTATTGACCGTGACTAGCCCTCTCCTGAACCTTCTAGCACCGTCAGTAATAATTAATCAAAGAGTTCATATTGAATTGATTTAGGCTTATAAATCCTCGATTGTTTTTTATACTGTTGTCTCGTCTCCATGTATTCGAAGAAATACTGAAATCCAACGGCTATCAATGACATCAGTAATATGATTCCCAAAACACCATCACCAAAGCTCAGATGAATGATAGCACCAACAATAAATGGTGTTAATTCGATTAGTGTCCAACCGCCTGAATCTTCAACTTTTAAGAACTTCACAATTACAAAGTATGCTATTGATTGTCCCTCGTAGAATGGGTAACGCTTTTCGTAGTATCCTAAAGAAGAAGAAAAAATTCGAAAAGCTCCAGCAGCCCCCACCGCAATTGTAAAAGCGGTCAATTGGTTTGATGATGGCTGCCAATATCTATCAACAAATGCCCAAAACCCAGACTCAAATGAAAAACTCCATTTACCAGTCTCAACAAAAGACTGTAGGTCAGAAAGTATTGGACTTGGAGAATTAATAAATAACAGCATCAAAACACATGCTATGAAAGTAATGACACTGGTTTTTGTTACTCCTGGCTTAATTCTGGTCAACACCCGAATTGGATAAGCCAAAATTGCATTAATAGCCATTCCAAATTCAACGGCTGCCATAAGTAATAACACAGCACCTATGATGAGTAATATTGTAGTAATCATAATTGTATTGTTTTGTTCATGGGAAAGTTTTCGAGTGCACTATCTATCTTCTCTATCGATTTCGATGTTAGGTTCATTCACTTCAGCAGAATCCCGCCAATTATCGATGAAGTCAGACTTAGCTTCATCAAGCTTATCAGGCTCTGAATACTTGTTCGCCTCAGAGCTTTGCTTGTTAAATTCAGGATTAGCCTTTTCCTGATCTAGAAGTTTAAGTGCAGCATCACGGCTACCTCCAAACTCCTGCCAAAAGGTCGGCTCAAGCTTTGTTTCAAACTCCATAAGCTTCTCTTGAGCAATGTTATTCAACCGATGTAGCTCAGCCTCTCTGGCTTCTTGCTGCATGTCTGGAGTGCCAACAAACCTCTTTTTACTTAGTTCTTCTTGGACCTCCTTTTTCAGTTCAAACTCTTTAGACTCAAGCTCTTTGCTGTATGAGCTATCTAGTTCTTTGAAAATCTCATGGTTATTATTCGTTGCCATAATCTGAATATTTTGTTATACTTTTTGATATGTAATTTTTTAAGAAAGGCCAATTGATGACTATTGGTAAACAGCTATCGGATACAGAAACTGAAATACTGAGAGAGTACTTTAAAGAGCTTAATTCCCGCCTTACTGGCCCAGGTGTTCAAGTCTCTGAAGAGATGCTCAGATCAATGACCTATCGTTATCAGCAAGTAATCGAAATGGCCGGCGATTGTCCGGAACATGAAATCCCAAGAAGAGCGGCCCAGGTAAGATTTGGTTACCTAGTAGGGTTACATGTCCAAGATATACTTGCCAATTCTGCAACCAGCCAAGAAGTACACTAGCTGCTATCGAATGATAGATTTTTCATAGTCAATTATTTTTTAGGAAAAACATCTAAATAGTATTGTGAAACCGTATCTAGTTCGTCTCTAGTAAAAGGGCTATTTGCTGCCCCGTCGGGATGAATCATCTTCAAAACCTGGCTCCAAAGTGACTTGTATGTATCAGCATCAGAGTCCACAATAAAATCATACAGCTCCGCATATACTTTTGATCTTACATTCAGCTTATCATGATCAATAAAGGAGCCGCCCACACCAAACACAGCTTCAAAGTTCTCCATGAACTTTTGTGTCACCCTGGTTCTAGGCCTCTTTGTATGCTGTTGTGGCTCAGCCTTATTGACCTTTTTAGATCTAAACCAGCCAGCGATCCTGTACCACAACCACCATAATTTCAATCTAGGTATCCCATGGCGCGCAACCCTTAGTAGATATAGGACGACAGGCAATGCCGCAATAGAAAAAAGAAGTATAGTGTACCTATTCATAGTGTTGCTTCTTTTTGTCCGTAATCGAGCGCGCTAGGCACAAGTGAACACAATGCGGAAAAGGCAAGGAATATCCCCAACGTTAGCTCGTCGAAATACACAATGAGTAAGTATGCTGCCACAGCATTCAGGCACGGCTCATAAATTACCTCCCAAAACGCGCGCTTTAAAACTGGTATTTGCTTTGCCAAGAGCAGGTGAAAAATTGAATGCCCTCGTGATCTTGGATTGCTTTGATCCCTTAGTTTAGGGAAGTACAAAAAGATTAATTGCGCTAACCCAATGATATAAAACCAGATCTGGAAGTAAGCCATAGGCATACTTCTTGGAATCCATAAGTTGCTCAAAAAATCCCAATCTGTTTCCTGAGTAGAGAACACACCCCAAATTGTAAGCCCAAAGGCTTTAACAAACTCCCAAACCGCGTAAATGTCACTCTTTAAATTGATGACAGTGATAAGGAACGCACAACTTATATAGAGAATCCAACCATACGAATGCTTCCCCAAGAAAAAACGTGTTGTTAGCCTGCTCGGCAGGCTAACAACGTCAACCATAAATCCTGCAACACCGATGTAAAGTTTCATCCACGGCCCTCTGCCACTGTAGTGTTTCATCACAATGGATTTGTATACCTCAGACCAAAACTCCTTATTCAACCAGCCGTGCATAATGATTAGCAAATCACTGTGACGCGGGAACCGATCTATCCTTTCAGTTAACTGGGACATGGTACACTTTGCTTAACTTACCTGATGAATCAACCTCGCATTATGGCTTTCAACCCATATCCTTATCAACTGCATAGCAGCTGCGAATAACTCATCTTTCTCTTTGGGTGGATTGTAGTGAACGATAATTGTTATTCCAGACCAATCCTCGTAAGAGTGTTCATAGAAGTGTTCATCAATTTTCCTTATGATTTCCTCCGCCTTACCATTTTTGAATATTACCTGAGGATTTCGAACATGATCTCCAATGTCGAAAGCTGGCGAAGATGGCAGCATGTCAGAATACAAATGCAACCGTTTCACTTGAGCTCCGCTTTTCGCAAGCTCATTGCAATTGACCTTTATAGACGGGAATATATACGACTCTCCCAGATTCTTATCAACACCGTCTAAAAATTGAATCCATCCTTGATCAATTTTGGCTCGATAAGCCTTCTGCGCCATTATTCTATCTCTATCTTTTCTGTCCCAAAAACCTTCTGCATAATCAATTGATTCAGTAAAGCTCTCTTGGACTCGCCTATTATTAATAACGGTTCCTTTTATCTTGTATTTACCTAAGCTGACTTGTGTCGCACTAGGTAAAATAAGAATTGGCGTAATGCTTGTTGGAATGCTTCCATCAAAAGAACCTGTTACATCACCATCGACAATCTCATAGACAAATTCTGCTTGAGCCTCCTTGGAATCATTGGAACCATTTGAAGAACACCCCCCAAACAGAATAGCCAGCATGACAGTTGCTGCACCCATTGACTTAGAAATTCCATTGTTAGATGAATTGAATTGAAAAGGGGCATTCCTTGTAGCACCTTCCAACGCTAACTCTTTATGGTGTTCTATCTCCTCAACAGAAGTAGTAAGAAAGTTTTTCAGTGACTTTTCATCACACTTAAGAACTCCTATCTTCCTTTTAATAGTTACCGGACTTGCCGCCTTTGTAGCCAAATTGAGAAATGTGTCCTCTAGATCTTTTCGATCATTTGTCAAATTCTCAGTAAGAGTTTGCGCATCGTTATTGCATTTATTCATCTCTTTATAAAGAGACTTGGAATCAGACTTCATTTTTTCAGATTCCTTTTCCATTTTTCCTATTTCTTGGGATTCTTCCGCATTCGCTCTCTTAAGCGCCCAAGAAAGTCCTATCACGAAAAGTGCGATTGGCACTAACGCGAAAAAAAGATTAGTTAATAATTCGTATTGCATTTTCTTATTGTTTAAGCGTTAGACATTAATTACAGATTGAAATGAAGTAGTCTTGTTAAGACCAGAGTGACTAGGATAAGTGTACTTATTGAGCCAAAAATCCATTTCCTTACTCGGTTCTTTTCTAGAATAGCCTCTCCCCAGAAATGGGCCAAACCAGCCATTATAAAAGCAAAAAGTGGCAGGAAGAAAATGATTGTTTTGTTATCTCCTGCCCCCGCTTCTTGCAAGGTCATGTAAAGCGCTAAGGCATCACCAAACCCTAATAGGAGCTGCCCTCCTATATATATCTTATTATTGTGAGCTGGGTGTTTCTTTACTTTTTTCCTTAGTTCTTTAGTTGTTGAATCAATCCGTCCTGCATCTCTTTCAAGCTTGGAAGCCTCTTTTCCTAGCTGAATGGATTCATTTCGTAACGGAATGATCTTTTCATTAGCCTCTTTGTTGATCTGAGCCAGCTTCTTGGTTTTTTCTACACTCGTTCTAGCTAACTCTTGCTTGACGCGCTCATCTTCAGTTAGAGTTAATAGAAACTCTAAAGATTTTCTCTTATTGATCACATCATTGATCGGGAACTCAAATTCTGTTTTGAGCTGTGATTTTGCTTGCCTACCTCTATTATTAATGGACTTATGAATACTACTAAGCACTTGGCCTTTAGCCTCCTTCTCATATTCTCCAAAGTCCCCTAAACAATTACCAATTATATCAGCAACGGTGTCATGTAGGCTCCTTTCTCCTTTCTTATATAAAGATTCTACTTGCATAATATCCTGGGTTTATTAGTGGAACATCGAGCTTAAACCTAGGATTTATATGCCTCAAAGACTGGTAGTTACATAGGAATGAACAGTATCCAGCGCTGTCCTGCATTTGATCACCGAGCTCTAGAAAACACCGGTTCACAACCAGTTATTTGGAAAACATAGGAAAATTGTAGAATTTCCGTCGCTGGAAAATACAGGAAAACCCAAGACAACTCAGGAAAATATGGGAAAAGACGAGAAAATTCCTTTCTTATACGTCAATCAAACCCACTTAAGTACTAATGACTTATTCGACAGGATTTGTCAGCTTGGTAAAGCCGTTGGAATTGGTCTGGACAATACAAAAAAGTTAAAATGGGATGATTGGTTAGGTGATAATGAGGACTTTAAAAAAGAATATCCCATTGGCGATAAAATGGAGGGAGGAGGTATAAGCTATAGTAACATCAGTAAGATATACAAAGACACGATCTCCCCACTTATCCAACGACTAGCGCAGAACAAAGATCCAGAAATACAAGATCGTCACCTTCGCAAGTACATTAGACAGTTTGAAAAATATTTGAGAGCCCTCTATGCGTACAGACCTGACCTATATATCGAAGGAAGTATACGCCTAGAAAGAGATTATAATATTAGTAATAAGGAGGCTTACGAAGAAACTGAAAAGAAGGTTCCCGCAGTTGAAACCACCAAAGAAAGCTTCGACCAAGCTAATGAAACCGTAACAAATAGCCCATCTGATATAAAGTCTTCAAGTGAAAGTGAAAAGCTGGTTTGGTACGTATATTTCTTACATTTTGTAAAGAAGGGACAAAAGAAAGAAATACCTAAAATTGCTCGAACAGTACTCACAGCCTACGATAATAATAAAGCTGAACTCAAAAATTTGGTGGATGAGGTAAGTAAAAATTATGCAGGAAAATGGGCTAAATTGGCACACCCCAAGCTATATTCTTTTGATCTTTGGTGGCCGTCCGAAGATGATAAGCAAAGGCACCTACATTTTAAAGTAGAATTCGGTGCAGGCGATAGAATTCTCTTTGGTTCATATACAACGTATGACTCTCATTCTATTCATTCGGGTAAATTACTTTTCGAGCGCATTAGCTCAAAACGTCAACTGCAAGAACAGATTACGCCCCTGGCCATATCTCACGTAGAAAATCTTGGTGATTTCGAACAAATTGATGAGAATATTATTGAGTATTTGTCCCTCTCTAAAGACAATCACATAAATACTCCTGAGCCCTTAGGTAATATTAAGCTCTTACAAGACTGGGTTGATGATATAAACCCATTTAATAGTCCAGAAAAACGATTTTTTGATCCTCTTCCCCCAAGACTATTCATTGCCTCACCTAAAACTTCTCTAAGCGGTGAGGAAAGGAAGCACGAGGAATTTGTCGAAAAAATATATTCCGATATAGAAAACAAATTTGGAAAGGACCTTGAAGTTAGGCTTAGAAAACACGATATGGAAGCTGAAGAATTGGCATCCTACGATAACTTAAAGTATCTGGAGAAAACAAAGTTCTTTATCCTGGTATTGAATAGCACAAATCAGGCCTCTTTTTCTTTGGTTCAATTAGGGTGGGCTATGGCACACTGCAAACACTGTATGGTCGTTTTTAACCCAAATAACGTTTCAAGTCGGTTTAGTAAAGCCAAAAATGTTGGATTTGTACCACGGGAATACAACGATCCAGAGAACGAGTACAACGAAATAATTAAAGATATTCTTGACTTTATTCAGCCTTAAGGGTAATTATTTACGTATATTGTTATCCCTTTTTTCAACCAAGCGCCCAAATAGGCCACCAAATGATTGTACTAGTAGATAGATTTAATCGGAACGTGCTCCATGCTTATGACAAGCTTAATAACGGATTCCCAGCGGGGTTCTTAGCCGAATATTTGCGCTATATGAAAGCTTTAAGCCTAAATGAATGGGACCCAAAAATGGCTGCAATCTATTTGGAATCAGACGGCCAAGGCATGGAAAATAACGTGCAGACCCCACAACCATTCAATAACATTGAAAAGCATCGTGTCTTAATGAGACTGATCGACCTTTATCCTTCCGAAGTATTAATTTGGGATGATTTAAAAGATGCCTATTATGAATTGCATGGAAATGGCTATAAAATACCTGAACAAAGACTGATTGGAAATAGCGAAATACTTTGGCCTTCAGAGAAGCTTGAGCTTCAGTACAGCTAATCGATCAATCCCTCTGATTAAATTTCACTTTTAGATAGTTCAAATCATTTGACCACATATGTCCCGTTTGAGTAATAATGGCTTCAGTTTTATAGCCATTAGAAGGATTTCCCCCTTTCTGAAGTGTCGTAAAATCTCCAGCTAAAACTTGTGGGAATAGTTGTTCAGAGAACGTTGGAGAAGCAGGGTTCGATGATTGTTTTTGTATGGATGTCATCTGCCTAAAGCGCTCTCCAATTGCCTTAGAGGCATACTCATTTGTTTCGAAATCTGAATTCGCATGATAGATTTTAGTGGTCAAATTACCTAGCAATGACTTGGTTTTAGCTTCAGAATTATCATCACCCATCGCTACATAATAGTTATTTATGTTTTGCGTCAAATACACAATGCTTGTAAGTGAGGATCTCGCTGTCGTTGCAAAAAGCTGATCATATTGAGATAGGTAAAATTGGCTTTCATCTACCCATAAAAAGACCGGTGTAAGATTGCCATTATCTTCAATTTTGCGCCTCTCCATGGACTGTTGGAACAGATACTTGTATATCCCTGCTGCTAGGACTCCAGCTAGTAAATGCTCTTTCACTGGAAAGTCTAAAATGATAATTTTCTTTTCGAGATAAGCCTGTTCCGGGAAGAGTTCAGGGCTAACATGGCCCGAAAAATGAGCCTTCAATAATCCAGAATTGAAGTACTCAACCAAACCAAGAAAGCTCTCTTCAACGATGGATTTTGTACGATCTGCGAGACGTGCAAATTCTCTAAAGAAATAGCTTTGAACAAGATCATTCCGAGACCTTTCTTCTTTATCAAAATCTTCAGTATCTAAAGCTGTTAGCAGACATCGGACGCAATAGCTGCGACTTTTCCAACGCTCTAGCGCATTGTTGGCCTCTTCAATTACATGTTCTTGCTCTTCCGGATTCCTTGTTTGTTGAACGAATTCAACTACTTGTTTGGCCTCTGTACTATTAGGAGCCGTAGAGATCACCTTTCTCATATTTTCTATGGTGACCTCCTGATTACCCAAGTAAAGCAAATCAATAATCCTTCCAATCGCCCTTTTAACTGCGTTATCCCAGAACCTTTCGTCCTTTCCCGATCCACCACCTCCAGCGGAAAAATTACGGCTGATTTCGAACAGAACCATGATCAACTCAACCAGGTTTAATGTCTGTCCAGCTCCTTCACCATCTCGTTCCATTTCGTAACGTATCGGATTGAATTGTAAGCCAGATTCACTGTCAAAAACAAGCTTATCATGATCACGTCCGGCCTCTTTTATATACTTCTCCCAAACCTCTCTTTCATCAGGTTTCGCGCACAGAACCAACCCACCAAAACCATGCTCTAAATAAGATCGTGCTATCCGTTTCGCTGATCCAGAGGACTTACCAGAACCGGTGGCTCCGAAAATCTGAATTCCCTCGACTGCATTACGAACAGTGAACTTATCTGATGAATGACCAGGCCAAGGAAACAGAGAAGTATTTAACACATCCCTTACTGAGTTTTTTGACGATTTCAAAACTGAGAATTTAATAGTTAAACATTGATTTTTATGTCTTGGAATATAGTGAACATCAACGCAAGTAAGCCAAGAAAGCCGCAAAAATTTCCCTAGATCATGCTAAAAACGAATAAGAAAAACCTTACCTTTAAATTATACGTCTTAGCATCATAAGACGAGATATCTACGTATAAAAAAGCTACGTTTGCATTGCACCCACAAGTGACCATTAAAAGTTATGTTATCGATAGAAGCTTCGAGGAATGCTGAACAAGCAAAACGATACTTTCGCGAAAGTCTCGCCGTCGAAGACTACTATTCTGAGAAAGCTGAAATCCCTGGCAAATGGCATGGCAGAACCGCAGCAATGTTGGGCTTGAGTGGAGAGGTGAAAAAGTCCGACTTCGAGAGACTCATCGATAACATTAATCCTAATACTAACCAGAGACTAACCCCGCGAAATTCTCCCAACAGACGCCCCCTCTATGACTGTACTTTCTCAGCTCCGAAATCAGTAAGCATACTTCTGGCTCTTACCGGAGACCATGAAATTCTTCAGATTCATAATCGAGCGGTAAGGCGTGCCATGGCTGCTCTTGAAGCAGATATCCAAACACAATCAGGGCAAGGAAAACAAAAACATTATCCAACAACTGGCAATCTGATTTGGGCAGAATTTATCCATCAAACAACTCGACCACTTGAGAGTGAAAAGACAAACGGGAAAAAAGAGTTTGTTCCGGACATGCAGCTCCATACGCATGCGACTGTTCTTAATGCTACTTGGTTTGACAAAGAGGATCGATTCAGGGCTGTTGAATTTGGGTCGGTTAAAAAGCTAGCTCCATACTATGAGGCACTTTACCATGGTGAATTGGGATTGGGCATGCGGGAAATTGGATATGAAATAAAAGGGACTGGGAAGCGCTGGGAAGTGAATGAAATCACTAAAGCCATTAGGGATAAGTTTAGTAGAAGAACACTTGAAATTGAAGAACTAGCTCGGGCACGCGGCATAAAGTCAGCTCGCTCAAAATCTCAGCTCGGTAGGCTTACCAGAAAGGAAAAGCACAAAAGCGTGGAGGATAGTGTTTTACCGGAAATATGGAGAAAAAGACTATCTCCAATTGAGCTTGAAGTAGTAGAAAACCTCAAAAGAAATAACCCTACATCCGGAGACAAAGGAAGGGAAAACCTGACTGCGCAAAAAGCAGTGGATCTTGCACTCAGTCACTACTTCGAACGTCAAAGTGGAGTACCTGAAAAAAGAGTCCTTGGTTTTGCAATTGATCTCACTTCTGGAATAATCCCCCCAAATGAAATCCATCAGGAACTTAAAAACCGAGATGATATTGTTGATGTAACAGAAGGGTCAATAAAACATATAACAACAAAAGATGTCATTCGTGAGGAAGATTATCTGGTAGAACGGGTTATGTCCAATCTAGGCAAGAGCCTACCCCTTAAAGAAGATCATGAGATTACCAATTCACTATTAAATGAAGGACAAAGCGAAGCTGTTCAACATGTCCTAAAGAGCCGAAACAAGATTGTCATGATTAGTGGTGACGCAGGAACTGGGAAGACCACCCTAGCTGTCGAGCTCTCTAAGGCAATTAAAAGCGTTGGTAAACAAATGTATGCTTTTGCAACTTCTGCTGATGCAAGTAGAGGTGAACTTCGAGATAGAGGATTTGACAATGCTGAGACGATAGCCAAACTCTTAAGCTCCCCTGAGCTTAAGTCTAAACTTCGTGGGAACGTCATGCTTATCGATGAGGCTGGCATGATTGGAACACCGACCATGCACCAATTACTGGATATAGCCGAGAAAGAGAAAGTCTCCAAAATTGTGCTAAGCGGAGACTGGAAACAGCATCCCAGCATTGAAAGAGGAGACGCTATGATGCACATGGAACAGGCTGGATTGCCTGTAACACGAGTGGAGGAAATCGTTCGACAGAGAAACAACCCTGCTTATAAGCAGGTAGTAGAGAAAGTTGCAAAGGGAATAGGCCTAGGTAAATCTGAACACAGAGAAATTGAAGTAAAAGAAGCCTTTGATCAAATGGATAAACAAGGTCTGATAGTTGAGGAGGAAAACCTTGGTCAACGCCATGATCTAATAGCAGAAGACTATGTTCAGGCGAGCGCCAAATCTCCCGATGATGTCATTGTAGTGGCACCAACGCACGGTGAGGGCAGGGACGTCACAAAGGCCATAAGAACTAAGCTTAAGGAACAGGACCGATTGGGACAGGAAGACAAGCTTTTTGATCATTTAGTCAATCAGCAACTAACCGATACAGAACGTCAAATTTTCTCAAATTACGAAGAAGGCCAAATCGTAGAGTTTCATCAGAATGTACGTGGATTCAAAGCTGGTACAAAACTTAAAATCGAGGGATTTGATAAGGACAACAACGTATTGGTACGAGGGAATGAGCACATACATCCGGTGCCTCTCCCATTAGAAAAAGCTGAGCATTTTCAATTGTTTAACAAACAAACCATCCCACTTGCTCAAGAGGATCGAATACGTATTACCAAAAACATCAAAAGTATCGAAGGGACACACCTTAATAATGGTAAGGTTTATGATGCCAAGGGTTTTACTCAAGACGGCCATATTGAGCTTTCCAATGGCAAAACCCTTCATAAAGATGCTGGGCATTTTAACTACGGCACCTATAGGACCTCACATAGTGCACAAAGCAAGAACTCTGAGACAGTTTTACTCTGCCAAAGTTCAAAATCCTTTGCTGCTGGCAATGACAAGCAATTTTATGTGAGCATTTCAAGGGGAACGGATAACTTGAAAGTCTATACTGACAATAAGCAATCACTCCGAGAAGTTGTCGCTAGATCAGGTGACAGAATAAGCGCTAAAGAAATTGAGCAGAAAGCCGAACGGCAAAAACAGGCTATGCAGTTACAAAGAGATCGTGAAGAGCAACAACACAGAATAAAAGCATTTTATCAGGAGCGCACAGCTGCTGCTTCTGAGAAATTAAAATCTATCTATGACAGACAAGAACTCAGAACATCACTCGAAGGAGGAGAACCAGACAAAGCCTGAACTTCCTGACCTTGGGGATTCCCCATCAATCTCAAAGCAAAAAGGCGCTGGAGGAAAATACTATGGTGTCGACCTAGACGCCGATCAGCTCCTTTGTCTCGAAATTGAATGCAGGAACGGACGTGACTTGGGCATTCCATATGCCCCAACCCCATGGTCAGAGTTCGTTCCTGATGATCAAGAAGGCCTGATCCTTCGAATTCTGGATTTTGAATATGAGGTTCTTGTCAAAGGCAGAGGCCTCAATCATTTAAAAAAATTCATTCGAACAAGAAAACTGGCATGGTTGAAAGAAAGCAAAAGCGGGAAAGACACTGGCGAAGGAGACGTATTCATTAGTGAGATTCAAATTCATAGACGCAAGGACTAACTACCACTTTTATATATGAACCTCTGACCAAGCGGTCGTAGCGTCACCTTTTATTCGCGCTGAAGGCGTGAAGTGACCTACGTACAAATCTGGGAATTTGTCATGGGCTTCTCGGGAGACCGCTATAGCGGCGGCAAGCCCATTGACAAAAAGCATCGCGTTCGCAGTTTTTGTTATAAGCTGGGGCCATGACTTCATACTTTTAAAGAAAAAGGAAAAAGGAGTCCTACAGCTCCTTTTTCCCAAAACACTACTGGATTGTGGTCTTTTACTTATGCATTTGCAGCCTCCTTATCTTGGTGTTTATTTAAAGCCTTACTAGTACTGAATGTTCCCATCTCAACTTTGTGGGCTTTGATGCTCATCTGGTTTACAGACACTGGAGATCCATCTTCTTTGAAGAATTGCTTCTTTTGATAAATTACACTCCCTGTAACCTTAATGAGAGCGCCAACTTTAAGATTGTTGGCTTGCTTGATAAGCTTATCATCAAAGAGCAAAATATCGTGGAAGGTTGCCCGGTCGACGGTTTGCCAGTTGCCTTGCTCGTCTCTATACCGTTTGTTTTCAGCGAGAGATAAAACTGCGAAGGGGTTTTCTCCTTCATTGTAAATATCTACTTCTAGAGACTTGTTTCCGATCAGTGTTACTGTATTTGTCATGATTTTGGTTCCTTTCTTGGGTTAAATGAAAATCACGATCTTTCCAGGAAGCAAGCGTTATGAGCTAGTTGTCATAGCTGGCGTTAGAAGTTTTTGAGAAACAAAAAATCAACGCTGTTAATCCGATTTATCGGACAGCGTCATTGACTACAGGGAATACGTTTGCAGGAATATCGTATATATTTTCATAACCTAAGAGAGACTGATCATCACAAGGCACTGCAGGAAACTAGTAGAGACTTCAAGAATAAAGAGGAGGAATCCATTACATGTTTTAGATGCTGTTCAACTTGATCGAGAGCATGGTATCATTGGTCATCCTTGAACCTTTCAAACTTTCCTATCAGCCTATGAACTGAACCTTTCACTTGGATGCCATCAATAAATACACTGGATTTTTCATCATCCTTGCCTGAAGGGGATTCCTTGACCCAAAACAAGGTCGATTTTGCAATGGCCTCCTCAATAACTTCCAGTCCCCTACCAGTAATGAGTACTTGCAAATCATATAGTATGATATAGAGCTCACTACCTTCAAGAACCACATGGGGTAAATGGGCATACTTGATTGAGTAAGACCTTCCATAGCGGGTAATCACCTTAAAGCAACTTGCAATTTGACCTTTTGAAGCTACTGCAAAGAGCTGGCTCGATTTCCTGTGCTTGTTTAGATCAGCAATGGGCGAATTGCCATTACCAGCTTGTATGGTCTTGGGGAATGCTCCGCGAAGGTGCGTGTTCTCTTTTGTCTCGTTCATTCATAGCTTCCTGGGTTAACTCGTTGTGGTAAGCTCGCTGCTTTTGCATTAGTAATTTGAGATGCGCAGCCTTGGCGACTTCACCAGCGCTCATCCGATCTGCTGACCGCAGAATTGATTTTTTCAGTGAGTCCTTATCAGAGGTATACAACTTGATCTGCCTCGTTCCTCTAGACACCCCGACGTAAAAAGATTGCTCATTAACACCACCCTGAGATAAGTCACTCATGGAAACCAAAACAGTATGAGCATCCTTACCTTGAGAGCTATGACTAGTATCACAGTATCCATGTCTGAAATGAAACAAGTCATCTGGAATTGTTTTGTTGTTGCTTAGCTCAATGCCTTGCTCACTAAACCCCTTAACTGTATAACTAGTCCCATTCGCCATCTTCGTCCCTTGCAGAGTTGTTGCATTATTCGTCAGTCGAATGCGATCTCCCCTAGCTAAAGGGATGCTATGTTTAGTATACACATTATAGAATTCTGGGCTGCCGTATGGAAGTTGAGAAGTAGTACCAGTCTTTAGATCACGTATCGCGATTTTTCCGCTCCTGGATATTTCAACCACCTCATGATGAGAGCCGGCCTTAAACCCACCTACCTGGTTCTTGGTAAACCTTATCACCTGTCCTCTTTGATAGTTTAGGTGATCTTTCTTTTCTCCTTGAGTTAGTGTTGCATCCCTTAGTACTTCAAAAGTTTTATCCTTTCCGTGAAGCTTTTTGTTTTTCTTCCAGAGGCGTCTTACTTCATTGTTAATCTTATCACCTTCAAGGTGAGTTGGTGAAACGATCAATGTAGAATGCTTTAGAGCGTGAAGGCGGTCAAATTCTTCCACCAGTCTCTCTATCCTCTTTTCATGATCAATAATTTCAATGATAGCCCCTTGATGCTCTAATTTCTCATAGCCTTCAATAAGCCTACCTTTAGCAATATCTTGAACTGCTGATTGATAAGGTGGTGCATTGCGTTGTCTCTCTATTTTATTAACAGCACAGACCTGCAAACGACTTTGCTTTTCTAAGATTTTCAGAGCATCACCGTATTGCGCTGGTGGCCCGTGTTGTTTAGTATCGCCACTTAGTATGGTTCGGGTTTGGTACTTACTGGTAAGCTCTAGAAGCTTCGCCATATTTTTGACGCCAACCATTCCCGCTTCATCTATCAGAAGCACATTGTTCTGCAATTTCTTCTGGACTTTGGGATCATTTAGCAGTTTAGCCATGGTATAGCTTTCTAAACCTTTCTGAGCCAGAACCTGAGCGGCCTGAGTGGATGGAGCAATAGCAATCAGTGACCTTCCAGTTTGTAGAAGGGCGTCATTGACAATAGAAAATATCGTTGATTTACCTGTTCCGGCGGCACCTCTCAAGATGAATGTTTGATCAGTTGTACTCAACATTTCCTCAATGGCCTTGCGCTGCTGAGAGTTGAGAAAATCGAGCTTTATTTCATAATTCCTATTAAGAGCAGGGAATTTACCTTTTCCGGAGGTTACCAAATCGATCATTCGATCTTCTTCGTGGACAAGTTCAACCGTCGTAATATTCTCTATGGTGTTGTACTGAGAATGGAGAATGTTCTCCCTTGAGAGAAGCTCTTTTGCAATCTGATCAATACTGAGATGTCCATATCCAAGGGCGGCGGCGTAAGCGATGACCTTCTTTTGATTTTCAACGGAGTTGCGCTCGAAAACATGCTCCATCGCCCGGTCTATCGCCGTCTTAACCTCGAGTGGAGGAGGCCTTTCGAATTCTTTACCCTTTAATGTGTTTAAATCATGAAACTCTTCATCCGTTAGCCTGCTTAACCAGTGATTATATAGCTGCTGATCACTGAGGGACTGATCACCCTTGCTGTTTCTGGTTTTCTTTCCTAGCTCTCCTTTTTGCTGAGCGGAAAGCACCTTTTCCTTCGAGATTTTATTTATTTCCTGACTTCTTAATGAGAAACGCTCAATCAGATCTCTTGAGACTCCAGCAAGTTCAAAGAATGATCGATGACGTTCTGTTTGAAACCCCGACCTTTCAAGGCCCCTGCTTAATTCTGAGTGATACACCGAACGGATGTAATCGGAGTTCATGTGCATACCATAGATTTCCAACGACTGATAACGTCTTGCTTTTTCATTCCAAGTTATATTAGGAAGAAAGCAATGAGTGTGTAATTGAGGATCAGAGATATGGACAACCTTACCGTCTATTACCTTCTCTACAGGTCGACTTAAGAAGTGATCAAATGCTGCATAGGCTATATTTCCTGTATGAACAAACCCTCTAGCATACCTAGTATTGCTTTGAGTATACATGAGTCTTTCAACCTCACGCATTGCCTTGTTATAGGCTTGTTGATGCAGCTCTAAAACCTTAGGATTTTTGGTAAGTGAATAGAGCAGGGAAACACTCTTAGGCGCTGAAAATGTTAGGTCAACTCCTGCACGTCTATTTTGAGAAGTTCGTGGTGTCAGCGTTTGATCCTCAGCATAGGGAGCAAGGTTATTAACGAGCCTGGAAAACACCTCTTCGGTGACTTCCATTCCCTCTAATCCTAATCTTTTACTTGTATTGCCTGCCCAGCGTGCCTTGATCTGCTGATCAAGGTAGTAGTTACCTTCTTTGGACAGGCCATCTGTGAAATATCGCTTAGCGCCATCGGCGTTATGCGAAACCGTAATCGTTAACATTGGCGCTGTATTCGTTCTGTTGAGAAATGAAAAATGAGAAGCTGGAGAGCAAGGTAATGCTTGAAAAATACTCCTAGGTTCTGAGTTATGTTATAACAAATCTTTACCAGTGAGTCCAGCAAAAACTAAAAATCAAACTTCTTGAGAACATGGTAAATAGACCCTAAATACAAATCAGAGATTCGTCGCAATTACACGTTTAATTGGCTAAATTCCTTTTGCCAAAAAATAGCAAAGTAGGAAAAGCCTTTCTGGCAGCATTCAGAAATTTTTGCATTATAGATTAATTGACAATGAAGGTCACAACGAAAGAGGAGTATACGAAAAGGCCACTAATTTGTGTTTGGGATAGATACATCAATGTTTTTTAAGTTGTGTGTCCTTGCACCTTTAATTTCAATTTCGTTTGTCATCTACGCTTTCTTTTTTTGCACAAAGGTCTTTCGGATCACCTGGGAAGGCATGTTCTATCTTGCTGAATCTGACCTTAAGAAATTAATAGTCATCCTCATCAAAATAGTCTAGCTCATCTTCAAAGAGCTCTTCTTCACTTACATCTGATAAATCGAATGAATCTGAATCATCGTTATCCCAGTCGTCTTGCAGATTCTCACTCTCATCCTCCTCAATTTGAGCGATACGGATGAGTTTTGACTTGTTCTTGCGTAGCAATTGATTTATGCCATCTAGGAAACTAGTATCTATCTCTGTTTTCTGTAGTTCTTCGCGATACTTATTTAAATCTGGGAGGCGCTCAATTACAATCCCCTCATTCATAACAAAATTGGAAACACCTGTAAAAGCATCAATATTTCTAAAATCTTCACTAAAAGCGGAAATCAAATTTTCTATGAACAATTTCTTGCTTCGGACAACTTCATCTTCATTTCGATTAATCTTCGGATCGTATATGAAAGCTCTTAAGTAGTAGGATCGAGAAGACGGTGAAATTTCAATTGATTTGTTAATGCAATCCAACGAACCGCCATATTGCTTTTCCTCAAGAAGACACTGGCCCAATAAGCATAGCACCAATGCATTCAGTTTTTTCTCTAGTACCTTGATAAAGATCTTCTTTGCTTCACCATATTTATGATCCAGAAAGTAGATAATACCATATGAAAACTGCTGAACAACATTTACCGGCTGGTTAGGCTCCTGGGAAATAATACCACTAGCAGCACGTAACATGGTGATGTAATCCTGACTCTTTTCAATAAAACTATCAGATGGCAATACACTAAAGGCATTTTTGAAATACTCAGTGCATTCACCCCAATATCCAGCCTTAGCACATGACAATGCATGCATGAGGTAGTAATTACCAAGACTAACAAAACCGCGTCCTCTTCTCATCTCGCTCTCACTTTTGGACGCCTTTAGCCTACTTTCCAATTCATCCCGTTCGAACACGTTCCACATCTCATCAAGCGATCTGTCAACCAGGATATCTCTTTGTTGAATTGGACGGCTTAGAAACAGGCCTGTTAAAGCTCTTACCCGACTCAGGGCAACATAAGTTTGTCCGTTAGCAAAAGCTCCTTCTCCCAAATCCAATACTAAGTCTTCAAATGTCATACCCTGGCTTTTGTGGATCGTAATGGCCCACGCCAACTTTACCGGAAACTGCTTGTAGCTTCCCGTTTTTTCTGTAGCGATACTTTCAGCTTGGCTGTCTAAAATGTATTTTGTACTGTCCCAAATTTCTCTTTCAACCTTGTGAGAAAGTCCATTTTTTAATTGCACCTCAATCTGTGTCTCTTCTAATTTCACCACACGACCCAAAGTGCCATTGACCCATCTACCCTCAGAATCGTTCTTGGTAAACATCACCTGTGCGCCAATCTTGAGAGTAAGCTTATTGTCGGCAGGTGATATTGATTGATCAAAACTTCCACTGACAACAGCTTGGTATGTTTTCGTTTCTCCCGATAGTTGGTCAAGTCTATTTTTATTAAGGTTTTCTGAAGCATCCACCCGAGTAGTTAACGTTATGGCTCGATCAGGAGCACTGGCATTATCAATCACCCTGGCATTGATTTTATCAAGATCATCTCTTTGAAACCTGCCATCCCTTATTTTATCGAGTATTTCAACGAAGCTCATATCACTTTGTCGATATACATTTTTTAACTCGACGCTTACTACGCTTAGTTCTTCGAATGCATGAGCATTAAAAAAATAGGGACCTCCATAGGTCTGCTTGAGATAAGATTTTTCACTCTGCTCCTTAACAATTGGTTCAAGTTGAAATAGGTCTCCAACAAAAACCATTTGCTTCCCTCCGAATGGAAGGTGAGGATTCCCTGAATTAATGCGCAATGAATAGTCAATTGCATCCATTACATCAGCTCGAACCATAGAAACTTCATCAATGATGATGGTGTCTACAGAGCGGATGATCTTCCTCTTTTCAGAACTTACCCAAAATGCCTTGATCCCCTTATCCCGGATTAAAAGCGTTCTGTGCGGGAGCTGAAAGAATGAATGAATAGTAGCACCAGCCACATTCAATGCAGCAATACCAGTTGGGGCGAGTACGATAACGTTCTTTTCTGTTTCATCGACTATTCTTTTGAGCAACGTAGATTTACCCGTTCCTGCTCTTCCTGTGATGAACACTGAATTACTTGTATCTCGAACAAATTCGAAAGCGATATTTTCATTCGAATCAACCAACTACAGATTCTTTTTAAGTTCTTTCATAATCCTCTCTTCAGTATCCACAAAACCCATTGGACTACGCCAAAAGCTTTTCCAAGCTTCATTTAGAGTCTTGATGATTATGGCATCTTGATTTTCCGAAGCCAGCGTGCAGCCCAACCCCTTAACACCTTCCAAAGCATACTCGGCAGATTTTTTAAGAAAACTGTCAGGCAATGCAATATGATATTCCGGCTCTGGTGCAGCACCTATAACCTGAATAAACTCTTCCCACTTAATAGAAATTTTCTTTCGCTCCTCATTGAACCCGATCAAATCAAGCCCATAAAACATCGCCTGCATCCTTGCACCGGCCGGCGGGTGTGAGGATTTTTGAAGTAAGGGGATTTTGAACAAGTTCCAATCCATCTTCGCACACATATGTAAGTTGCTCCAGACATAAGCTGGCCCAAGGGTAAGCGTTGCAAACAAGTCACAAAAAAGCTCCTCAGACCATTTATCAATCCAACTATCACGCCACACGTAATAGGTTCTTAAAAATTCAGAATTATCAAACTGGTTTTTTTGCAACCGTCCAATTTCCACATTGAAGTGCCTTTTTACATCTCGATTTAACTTGCCACGACTTGATTTTATAACCTCAGTTTTAGGGTTATCTACGGAAATCAGCGGGTGACAAATTTCATGATACAGGTCTGGTAGGTGTAGCAAAAAATCACTCTCCAACAAAGGCATACAAACCAAATTGTAATACGGCAATATCCGATAGTAATGTTGCGAAAGACAAGACACAACAGGGGTTTGTGTAGGGTACTCGATTTCTGAACATATCTCTCTCATGAGCTTGTTCGCAAAATCATCGTCGTCATGTCTTCTGCTAATGGCGGCAACGATAACGTTCTCCAAAACATGAAGCTTACTAAGAATGGCTTTAAACTTGCTAAACTTTCGTCTTAAATTGGCTGGCTTAGAATAATCCTGATCATGTAGTAATCCTACTAAATCCTGAATAGTGGACTCAATTTCTAAGGTCGCTTTAGAAACTAAAGATTCAAAATAAAGACTCGACTTCTTGGCACTTGGAAATTTGCTCTTCAGAACCCTCGATTTCTGAATATTCTCCATGATGGCACCATCTATGTAGTCCACCATCATACTTCCTTCATTTTAGCCAATGCATCTGTATATTCATTGTCGAGTGCATCAATTACATGATTGAGGTTTTTTGCCAAAGCCTCATACTTTTCCTTATTCAAATCTTCACTTAATGCCTGATAAAACTTAGGTGGCGATAATCTCCTTTTACGCAATTCACTTTCAATTATGATGCTTAAAGTTTGAATTCGAGTATCAATAATATCTTCATCCTGAAGGCTCACAATTAGCGTTTCAATCTCTTGGCGCTTTTCAGTAGGCAAGACCTCTGAGTTTTCTTGTATGGCAATCACAAAATCATTGATCAACCCAAGATATTTACTTGTTAAATAATAGATATTGGCATTCAATCCTGAATCACTCATTTGACTATTAGTTATTTACGGTTTTTAAAAGATCATATTTTTGTTCATCGTATTTGCTGCCCATTAGATTAATTCTCCGATCAGTCATACTAATTGTGATAGGATTTCGGGCGCAGTCATCTGGCTTGGTGTACGTGAGACATGACAAGCGATATATGTCCTCCATTATGTGTTCAAAGGACATTGCTCCCTCAAAGTATTTTACAAATAAAGGTTTTGAGGTACCATTGCGTCTAAACTCCTTCCCTGTCGTGCATACATAACCCTCGTTAGAGTTCATTATCACATACGTTCCAACTGATGGGTTCTTAACCTTATGATTATCCTTAAAGGTTGCCAATACGTCGTATTCCTCTTGGACTTCAAATATTCTGAAGGATATTTTCGAGCTCTTTGGGATTTCAACAATACTAACCTCAAGGCTCTCGGCCAGTAATCCTTCACCTTTTAGGTGCCTGATTGCTTCACTGATCCCATCTACCTCGCTCCTGAAAATTCGCCCATCCCTGTGGAAAGTAATATTTTTCAATTCTTCGGTTGCATCCTCAGCGAACGTTTTTATATGCTGCACAAGAATTCGATGGACCTGATCCTTCGTAAGCTTTTCCTTGTTCTGTGATTTATCCCAAGTGGTCAGAATATTTTTCGAATGCTTATCGATGAAAGTAAAACCTGCAACATGTTCCTTAACATCAATCCCAATGACCAAATCCGCATGCAATGGCTCAGCCAGTATGAAAGGCCATCTTTCATTGTTTAGAAGTACCTGGTTTAATGCCACACCAAATAGGTATCTCTCATACAGCCTTTTAAACTTATTATCGCGATCATGCTTAATGAAATACTCCGCCTCACCATTTACGTCCCGATGGCTAAAGCACATCTCCAAAGTCTTGGTGTGCATAATACTTGCCATCACGTTGTATTCATTTAGTGCTTCCGAAACGACCAATGCAGCAGTTTCATCATGCATCCGTTTATCTCTCTGCATGTGACTAGGCAAAATCACAACTGCATATGAACGGTTATTCATTGAAATGTTCTTTCCTAGGGCATTGATGATTTCAAAGCCTATCTCTAAAGCATTTTGTTCGTTCCTATCATCGTACGGGACCACAATCGGCTTCCAGCCAGTATCGGTAGGATGCATTTGGTCAACAACCGCCGACAGGTCTCTTAAAAAGTAAGTTTCATTGGCGAAGCTGTTATAAATAGACTCTGGAATTACAATGTACTGACGCTCAAAGATGCCATTGGTAAAAACGCCCACATTGTCAGTCGTTAACAGTCTCTTCCTATGCTCACCAATCTCCCTCTTTTTTACCTCTATATTCGCTCTCTCTGTATGCTCACATCCCAGAATTACATCATTATTGAATTCAAGGTCAGGCATTTTGAAGACATCTAACTCAAGCGTTACTGGTTCCAAATCGAATTTTATTGGAGTAGTTCCAAACTTCAGTTTGCCAAAGTATTTTTTTACTGCCATACGGCTTAGACGCCTCCGCTTGAATGGTGCAATAATCGAGTTCCGGTGAAGCTTCTTGACCTCATAATCTTCCGTATCAAAAGTCACATAGCACATGGCAGCTGGAGCACCCTTAGATTGCATGTCACCATTTCTATTTCTGTAAACCAGTACTGATGCACTATCTGGAAGCTTGGCCAAATGAGGGGGCATCGTACCATTGTAGACCTGCTTAATATCCTCAAGCAGAGTCAGGCTAGTGGTATCTGACGGTCTCTTAAATTTATACTTAGAAATATCAACAGGACTGAGCTCATCAGGTCTAATTTCAAACCAGGTTTTACCATATTTATAGATGAGTTTCTTCTTTTGACGCTTCAGACGATTGAATTCATCTAATGAAAGTCGAGCCCGCAACGATCTCTTGGCAAGATACTTTTTTGTAATGTCTACAGCTACGCCGTATCCACCGCCTGGAAGCTCTACAATTCGTGCATAAAACCCATTGTAAATAACCACCTTGTCACCATCTTTACTGTGATCCTCCTTACTGAAAAATGCATCCCCCGTACGTGGCTGCCACAGTCTATCGTCTTTCCTGATTTCCCCTGAAAGGTCAAATTGTAAGAATCTTAAAATAATCTGTTTTTCAGATTCATCGGTTGACTCGAAATCAATATATCTAGTCTCTTCGATATCCTTGAAGTACGCAAATTCGCCCCGCTTCGCCTCGAATCCTTCGCTTGGTATTGCACCTATAGCTTCAGCTTCATCTTTGACTACCAAATAGGGCTTACCATCTCTATGAATGACAATAACAGGATGTCTCAATGAAAAAGACAGTTTCTTGGTGATGTATTGAATATTTGCGTCATATTCATCGCCGGTACTCCTCAGTCCCACAATTTCAAATAGACGGTAGTTGGCGGATAATGAACCTAAATTGTTGATCGGAAATACGTTTGTCTCTTTTCTCATACTCCTATTGTTTACAAATTGATTTGAACTGACATTTCTCACACGATGATGGGTTATGAGCCGTTGGAAAATCCTCTGACGAACACTCATCATATTTCTTATTGGCACCAACTCGGTACATTGCCATCAGGCCACTAGCAATTTCGTTTTCAGTTTCATTAATGTCCTCTTCAGATATGGTGTAATCTCGAACCTCATCGATTAACAACTGAAATTCTGTGAGACGATAATCCAAAACGGTAAACGCCGATAAATTGCTTGGGAAGTCCTTGTGCGGCTTGATCTCATTTGCTTTGTTTAAAGCAAAAGCATAGGAAAGGAGTTGGTCTTGATATGTCTTGGTTGCAAAGGTGTGAACCTTCCAATCAAAAATATGAGGAGGCTCATCTTCAAAAAAGACAATTAAATCTGGACGACCCTTGGCTCTGAACCTGCTAAATGGATATTGAATATCCCGCTGTGTGAGCCATTGTGATGCAGATCGTAAATAGTCAATAAGATCTGTTTTATCTAAAAAATTCTTGAGCGACTGATGAATATCCATCCGAGCTCTGTCTAAAGTTTCCTGGTCGATGCCTCGATCATTATCCAGATCAATTAGGGCTGAATAATATTCATACTCCGATAGAACCAAGTTCTCCTCTCTATACTTCTTCTTCAAAGCAAAATCATACTGCTCTTCAAAAACCCTATCAGCCCTCCACAAAAGGTTATCTTCATCCAACCCTTCGTCTTTCCGGATCTTATTAATTATGGTCTGGCTTATAACCTGATCTACAATGTCTCCTCGCCAAGCATCTATCGTCTTTAGCTTTGATAGTATCGTAACTTCTTTTCTGAACGGCTCTTTGGCCGCCTGATGCGCTACAATATTGCTATAGTACCATTGACGGTTGCATTTCTTAAATTGGCGATATCCAGAGTATGACCAGTTCACTTTCTGTTTCTAATGAATTTTAGATATTGAAGGAGTTCGATTTCTTCATCGCTTGAAATCTCACCAAGCTTATTGCTCACTTCTGCGCTTTTTGATCTTTCAGAGGACGTGTCTCCTCCATTTGGTATCGGATAGCCCACTTTCCCCATGAGGGTCTCGTAGGGCACCTCATAAGCCTCAGAGAGTTTGTATAAATTATTTGGAGAGGGTTGTTTAACCTTTCCGGATTCTAATTGACTTAAATAGGCATTGGATATATCCGTGATTTTTTCAACATTCCTCAGCGTTAATCCCTTGGATTCTCGTAGTGCTTTGAAATATTGACCATATTCAGTAGTGCTCATTATTTGTTGGTTTGCTTGAAATCTCAAGCAAATATAAGAAGCGTTGCTAAATATACCAAGCAAGCCACCGAATTACTCCAAAGATTGCAAAAAAGGCCTTAACTCTTCTACTGTATTTAGAATGTGGTCAGCCTTTGCTTCAACCAATGTTTTAACATCAACGGCACCCCACAGGCAAGCTACGGATCTAATTCCGGCTTTTTGAGAGGCTACAATATCCTTCACATCATCACCAAAAGAAATGCATTCATCAGGATCTAAGCCATAACGCTCAAGCGTATAGCTAAAAGGTTGAGGGTGCGGTTTGTGGTTAGCCGTGTCGTGATATGCTGTGAGGCCTTGATGAGGAATATTCCATGCCGAGCACACTCTCTGTGCATAGCTTCCTGGGCTAGAAGTTATAATGTATATAGGATGTTTATTGTTTACATCGATTAGGGTATCTATCAAATCATCATATGGATCAAAATTTGGGATTTGAGCATACACCTTTGCCCACTGTCGTCCCGTCCTTAACTGCCTCGCTTTTTCTGAATTGATCAGTGTGTTGTCCAAGTCAAAAAGCAAATTCATTAAAATTTCAAGTTATACTGGCCCTTACTATCCGTATTACCATCGGATTTTTTTTGGCTAATGGCTTCAACTTGGTGAGCCATCCTGTTTCTAATCATTCTAGCTGCGTTCAAAATGTCCTCTTCGCTTGACAAGCGAATTGCTTTCTCTTCACTTATCAGAAGCTGATTTCCTTTGGTTTGAGTATTATCGTGATATCCTTGTTTTTGAGAATTGTAGTAGGCAAATAGCAAACGGTTATAATCCAGTGTAAATCCGACCGTGTGCATCGTTCCGCCCTTTACATCAGTTTCAACAACAACTGTGGCCATTGATAAACCAGCCTGAATTCTATCCCGCTCTACAAATGCACTTCTTCCAGTTCTTGAACCAAATGCATATTCACTGACCAACACCCCATTATGAGATAATATCCTTTCTGCTAAGGGTCGATTATCCTTAGGGTATATTTTATCAAGAGGCTGCGCTAAGACGGCCGTTGTATATCCAGAGCCAGCTAAAGCCCCTTCGTGACCTGCTGTATCGCATCCAATAGCCAGTCCGCTTACGACGTTGAAATCCTCCTCGGCAAACCTTGTACCTAGTCTTTTTCCTATTTCCAACCCATGAGGAGTAGGCTTTCGAGTACCAATAATAGCAACACCCCTCTTTTCATTCAAAAGATCAATATTCCCTTTGTAGTAAAGAACCAATGGAGGGTCTGTTGTTTGTTTCAAGGAAGATGGATAGTCATCATCAATAATCGTTGTCCATCTAATACCGTGGTCATCGGATTGTTCCAAAATTTGATCCCTTCGATCCTCAGCCTCTACTATCCAATTGTAAGAGAATTCCTTTGTTCTTAACTTTTCCTTATTACGGTTTATTAGCTCCTCCAAATCCACAGCTTCAGGATCGGTCACATTACTTACCAACTCCCATGCTGTTTTTCTTCCAATACCTCGAATATTCAACAAGGCTATGATCCAACTTGACCCTTTATAACTCATCATCTAATTCCGGAACCTCAATATCATCATTTTTTGTTAAGTCTGATCCTTCAGTAAGCCCTAGTGAAAACCCGTATATTCTCCCTGAAAACCCAGCTTCCAATAGCGTCTCCTGGACAGCCAACAGACTTGTCCCAGACGTTTTAATATCATCAATTATCAACACATTATCTGCATAATCTTGGAATTCTTCATCCGCTAAATAATAATTGTCTTCCATTGCCGCCTGCCTTTCTTCAATGCCCACAGTAAAAGACAGTTTCTTATTAGCTCTCTTCTTTCCAAGCACTTTTGGTTCATATAAAGAACCCTTAACATCAGCAATTATTTCTCCTATTTGATCTAAAGGCTTGTCTTCCGTGACTTCTAATTCATCATGACCCAACACTCTTACAATTAATCCAAAACGTATTGTATCATAAATTTCATTGATAAAATCATGCTCAACCCAATCAATCCAAAATTGGATCGCCTCCTCTTCACCATTCTTAAAATCTAGCAACTTGGCAGAATAGAATTCATCCCTTGACTTGGGGAAATAATAGCACAAATGCCAAAAGGCCCGAAAGTTTTCTAGGTGGTTGGCTTCTAAAAAAATCATATGTGGTTAAATTGGTGTAAACCAGCAAAAGATACTAATATTTTACTAAACGTTACGTACAATAGATTGATCGTAGTCAACAATTAGATCGATTATTAATAAGGATGATTCTCTAGCCTAGAGGATATCAAAGGCACCATTCTTAATATGAGTTAGTAATCTGCCTTCACAATATTCATCCAGCATATCCAAATTTACTCCTTCATATATACTCATAACGGGAACTTCCAGGATACATGCAAGAATGGGTATTTGAGCGGCCGAAAGCTTATTCATACATTTTTCATATTTTATAACCTGCTGATAACTTACTCCAAGGATTGAGCCTAAATACTCAGCGCTGAAATCCACATGGTCTCTTTGCATTCTTATATTGTTACCAATAATCCTATCAATTTCTGAAACTCCTTTTTTTGCGTTTCCTGACATTCAATCCTCTTTACTGTAAAATTTTGGCCGATGGTGGCCGGATGCTGCAAAGACCCTGCAAGAGCGAAGGTGTAGGTATTTAGGCGTTTGCCCTGGACATTTCCTTACCATCCGGCCGAAACCGGAGGATCATCTTTGATGTCACAAAAGGCGAAGAAATACCGAACAGTTTCGGGCACCCTTGCTAAAGAGGTTTGCAGTCCCCACACGTGGGATTTACCACGATGCTCAAAAAACAAAGCATATTAGCTACGTAAATTCAAGAAGTAATAATGAGTTACTAAAAACCCTACTAATACGTCCTGATCGATGGCTTCGGGTTAAAAACAGATAAGATCTCATAAGCCTGAATTTGCAATTCTTCTTGCACAGCTTTGGCATTGGGTCGTTGACAAAATACTGAATTCGATGTTTTGTTTAACACCAAACCTGCACTTGAGGTAAACGAAAAGTAGGTGTTTACCGAAAAGACACCTAAAACCCGTGGGCAATGTGGCAGCGTTGAGTCAAAAACTTCCTGCAAAATCGTATCATGATTTTGTAGAGCAGTGTGATAGGCTTGATGGTAAGCAGTTGGATCAGTGGGAAACGTATCGTCATCAAATTCAAGATAATCATCTAAAGCAATCCCAAAAACTCCATAGGTTTGACGGTTTTGTAGAGAGCGTTGAAACTCACGTAGGAATTTATCTACCTTATCTCTTGTAAGACCATTAGGATGCTTGCATTGAACCTCCAAGTTCTTATAGAAAATATCATTACCATCAGTATTCTGAGGAAGTGTTGCCTCAACTCCATATTCATTAAGGTATGCTGCCGAGTAAACCTCAAATTCAAAGTCTTTAAAATTGTGATCATGTCCTACATCAGGAACTCCATAAGCGTAACTGCCAGTATTCATGGCCGATAGCTGAACTCCAAACTCTTTCCGCTTCATCCAGAGCATGCGCAGGGCATCGGATAAGGAGTACAGCACCAATATCGGCTTTAATGTGGTATTAAACACCGGAGCATCCGCCGGAAGAGTAACGTAGGCCTCAGAGTCATCAATCAGTTTCTGAAGTCCTGAATCTGAAATCAAATTGACCCCTCTTTTCTTGATTTGGTATTTTAGAAATTCAAGGTCTGCATTTATTAATACATCATTATAAAACTTAATATCTGACTTCTTCATATCAACCGTTTACATAACAGCAATTTAAAATCTAAATCCCTTAGGTCAATTCAAAGAAAATCAAAAAGAGCCGTTATTTGATAAACTCCACAGATATCACCTCTACTAGCCATCTGAAAAATTCCTAAACCATTCTTTTCCTTAACTGAATTTTTACCAATCTATGGCAGAATAATAGGGACGATATGACAACTATCAGTAGTGGGCTATGGATCAAGTTACTGAAGAACAAAGAAGAAAAGAGCATTTTCATAACCATGCACTAAAAGGTGACTTGGAAGAAATTGGAGCGATTCCACTTGCTCATGATCAAGCAGAAAACAATCCGCACAATGAAAAATCTGAGCGTAAGAAGAATGAACGCTATGCGGAGCTGCTGCATACAATTACGCAAGCACAAGAAGCCTACGATGCCTTGATGGAACGATTGAATGCAGAGCTCAACGCTTTACGAACTGTCATCAAAGAGCTTGAAACTGAAATGGAACAAAATAGAGATGAATGGGACTTAAACTCAGAAATCCTAAATGATATCGATGATGTGTTCTGCAACTTTGAAGATGGCGGAAATATGGACAGGGACGCGGCTTATGCTGCATTCCAAAAAGCAGGAATCGAAGTTTCTCATGATGCCACAGATGTAGAAGTAATCGCGCATTTACATGACGTTAGGGAAAAAACAATCCAGAAGGTAGACGATCTCGATACGGCCTTCCTCATTATGGAGGCAGACCATAAGAATTTCCGAGCAAGGGAAGATCAAGTACTTGCCACAAAACAACAATTAGAAATAATCGGAAAAGACAGCTCTCTTTCTGATGAAGCTAAGGTCACAGCAATTCGGGCACTAGATCAAGAAGTAGGGAGCAAGACCCTTCACCGATCAGCAACGATTGTTAATGATGAAGAAGTTGCGGCTAAAGCGGATGAAGTTATCGAAGAAAACAAAATTGACCAACATGCAAAGACAACAATAAGCGTATCAAATTTCCCTGGCCTAAATTAATTTGGGTATTCTTTCTTAAATCGTCTCTGGATATGCGGCAGTAACGCGTAAAATTCATTTGCGTCAAATGAACCATTCATATCATTTTCAATAAAATAGTCGAACCCTGTTCCTGGCTTATTATGGTACTTCTGAAAGAACTTATGTGGCACCTGAAGAGAATCAAGTTTGCTGCTGAGGACAGCCACGACTCTATCATACAGCTCTCGCTCATGAGTTCCTCTCAAAACAGCGATTGTTACAACATCATGTTTTTGCGAGTAATCCCCAGCTTGACGAAAGATGGTTTGCTCTGAATTCTCATCATACATGTTTTCGATTTCAGCTTGTGCAAGAGACACATTTGAAAGAAAAATGCTGACTAATGAAATCAGATATAAAAGCGTTATTTGGAAATTTTTCATAACAGATGAATCTTAGTGCGTCATTTATGACGTAAATATACTGAATCATAGTCATTAGTACGTCATGCATGACGTAATATTTGACTTATAAATTCCAGACTTTGTCGGTCATGGATGACGTAAAAAAAGATGATCGAATACTGGCAATTGCCAAGCGTATAAAAGACTTAAGAATTGAAAATGGATATACCAGCTATGAAAAGTTTGCCATCAAACACGACTTTCAAGGAAAGCAATATTGGAGACTGGAAGAGGGACACGACTTCAAGGTTAGTACCCTCTTACGTATTGTTGATGCTCACAATCTTTCCCTCGAAGATTTTTTTAAGGGTGTGAAATAAATTGCTAATTGTTTCTGTTGCAACGAACGAAACTTTATATGCTACCGGCGAGCTCAGAAGGGCTCGGATGCAATCCTATTGCCTAAGATCGAACAAAGGCGAGCAGAGGATCGTAATCGTGTTGATCCGCCGCCCGTAAAGCAGCTATATATATTTGGCGTATCTCTCCATCCTTATATAAATCTCCATCCCCCCAACTAAAGGGCTCTTGACCTAGGACATCAACAAGTAGTGTATCAGCAGCAAGCCTTGAGTGACGTCCATTACCATTGGGGAATATATGTATCCATACCAGTTTGTGATGAAACCTCGCGGCAATTTCATCAGGAGGATAGGTTTCATTCGCAACCCAGTATTGGACATCACCCAATAATTGAGCTAGTTCAATTCGAATTCTTGGATAATCAACACCAATATTTCTGTCACTCAATCGCGTATTGCCAGCCCACCTCCAAACCTTATCAAACATCTTTTCATGAAGCTTGAAGACAAACTCTTCGCTAATGACATCCTTTTTGTTACGCCTTCTTTCTAGCCAGGTGTAAGCTTGATTAATGTTGTCCTGTTCCCACCGGTTTAATTCAGCCTTCGTCTGAATGTGGGATAGAAGTAACCCCTCAATCTCATCAGGATCAAGAGGGGTTGCTCCTTCTGGCTCAGAAAAGATTAATTGGTCGTCCATAGTTCTTTTTCTTCCTCTAATAAAATCCGATCAACCATATCTTCCAGCGCCGCTTTTTTATCTTCATCGCTAAGGCCTTGCTGTTCCAAGCTCATTGTACGATCCAAGCGACCCATGCGCTGCATAGCTATTTTCATGGCTTGCTCACGAACCATGGTTTCCAAGCTTTCCTTACTGATGAATCCATAGACGAATTTCATCCCCAATCCTTCTGCCACATTTTCCATTGTGGAGAGTTTTAGGTTTCCATCCGGCTCAGCCTTTTCTAACTGAATAACGCGAGGCTGAGAGATACCCATCCTCTGAGCAAGTTGACTTTGGGTCATACCTAAAGCTTCGCGAATGACTTTAATCCAGCTCTTACGTGATGGAAATGACGACAGGTTTGTTCCTGACAATTGCTTATCAAGCTGCTCACGTATCAATTTCTTTTCCCAGTATTTCATTTTAATAAGCTTTAGGTTATAAAATTAATATTAAATTATAATATATATATTATAAATATACAATTAAATAATAAGTTAAGTCTTATATTAAATATCGACGCATTTCAAGAAAAACCTTATTAAGAACTATCAAGAGCCTTTCTTAATTAGAATTACTAAAATTATTAGTATTTTCACTTTTATGTAGCGAATAGGATTAGCACTTAATGAACAGGCGATTAAAGACCATTTCCTGAATTGGATTGGAAGTATGAATTCTTTAAGGCCGGTCAATAAGTTCTATAATGCAAATCCTTTTTCTTCCCTACCAGTAATAGCGGGCTTTCCAGGTGCAAAACTTAAGTATATGCGCTGGGGCCTCGTCCCAGAATGGTGGAGCTCTAGTAACCTTCCACAGAACACTGCAACCGCCACTACCAACAAAATTCTTCAGAAAAGAGCGCTACGCAAACCGATTAGAACACAGCGTTGCATAGTCCCGGCAAGCTATTACCTGACTTGGCATGATGATGCGCCATTTCTTTGTTTCCTTGAGGAAACACACTTATTCGGTCTTGCGGCTGTTTTTGATTGCTTCAAACCAAATAAGTATGATCTGCCTTTGACTTCTTCCTGCGTTCTTATGGCTCCTGCAGACCAACGTATGCAGCCCATGGGCAAAGAGATGCCCTTGATCTTGTCACCAGAATCTTACAGGAGTTGGCTAAGCAATGAAACGTCGATAGATGAAGTTGCGAAAATCATGAATTCCAACTTCGGCTTACGAAATGCATATCCAATTGCTTCCAAAGCCTACGACTCCAGCTTTAATAGCAAAGAGGTTTACAAACCTATAGGCCATCGCCTCCACAGGAAATTCAAAAGAGTTCCTGCCAAAACAGAAATAGATCGTCGAGGTAGAGAAAAAGTTATTGAATGGAAGAATGTTTATGTCGATTAATACTCTTGTGTGTAGTTAAGCAATAATACTTGTCTTCCCTACCAGTTAATCTAAAGATGACATAGGCAAGGGACATCCCTTTTCTGACGTAATTCCCCCACATGAATTATCCATTGTGTGGTGTCCCTGCCACTATTTCTGGTTGTACAGAATCCCCGCAAATCATAAGCTTTTCAGCCAAATATTAATTGGCTTCACAACTTATGCGATAATTTTTTCTTGACATATCTCAAAGTTTTGTCATATCATATAAGAACAACGGGGGAGATTTCTAACGCCCCCATTTCAAAAAACTATCTATAAAAACAGGGGAAGTGTAATGAGTAATAGTCAACTCTTTTACCGAGAAATGGTGGATAGAATGTCTAACCGCCTTTTTCAAAATCCAGACCAAATGGATCAGATCGATGAAGTCATCAATCAGCACCACGAAGACACCACGGTTTATACAATTTGTGCTAAAGCCGCTAATGTCTTGGACATTGTTAAAGAGCTAAGCAATGACGATCATATTGATTGGGACAATGCAGTCGATGAATATGCTGATGATGTAATTGAGCATCTTCTAGAGGGACAAAAACTAGATACCTTGGATATGATCACCATGGCTTCACGTAGCGGCCAAAGTGTTCGATAATCCATCTCTCTAAATCTACTTTCTAAAAAATACCTCCACACTACTAACGAATTTTCATGACGCTCTAAGCCAAGAGTCGAGCACTCTATTGGTGCGTCATGAAATACCTCCTCAAGAATTGCTTGAGTGAGATCAACAACCCTTACCGCATGAAAGGAAAATCTATGCAAACCAAACCAAACCCACAGTCCGATGACGCAAATGATTCTCAATCGCAATTATTTGCTGATACCAATATTACAATGAAATCTGGTCGACTTACTAGAGACCCTGAAATTGTAGGAGACGGTAAATATGTCAAAGTCAGAATTGCCAGTAACAAACAGTATGAAGTTGATGGTGAGATTAAGACAAATACCAATTACTTCAATGTTATGGTTTCCAGTAACCTTAACGAAGCCTTTGAACTAACCAAGAGTTTTAAGAAAGGTGATTGGGCATATTTCAAAGGTGAAGACAGCACCAAGCCTTTCGATACACCGGAAGGCTATAAGCAAACAGCCTCGACAATCTTCGCTTATCACGCCGTTTTGAAAAAGGAAAAGACTCCAGAACAGTCTAATACTCCCAAATCCGAAACTAAAAACAAGTCAACTAAATCCACTAAACCAGCAGTCGTAGAACCCGCCTAAGTTCTTTGTCACCGCCAAACCTAGGGAAAGTCCTTGTCCCTGAGGGCTTTCCCACTTTTTTAACACCATTTTGAAAGACCACCAATGAACGAACTACTCACAAAATTTGAAGAAGTACGCCTAGTTTATCGTAACAAGATGAAGGTGAAAGATCGCCCAAAAGTCCAGTGTGCAAATGATGCATTCAACATCCTATATAACTCCTGGGATAAGGATCAAATTGACAACATAGAAGAGAGTAAACTCTTATTACTCGATCGCCAAATGAGGCTAATGTCCTTAGTGTCCCTTTCATTCGGGGGGATGACCGAAGCCATTATTGATCCCCGTGTTGTATTTGCGACGGCATTAAAGAGAAGAGCCAACGGCATCATCTTAGCTCATAACCATCCGTCTGGTAACCTTGAGCCAAGCCAAGCAGATATCAGCTTAACTGAGAGATTTAAGTCTCTGGGTGAGATGATGAGAATTTCTCTTCTTGACCATTTAATCGTCACATTTGATGGATTTCGCTCAATTGTTTCAAATGAGAGCGGGGGGATTCATCATGGGTAACAAAGTTGATTTTTCTAAAATAAAGGAAGAGGTTCACCTTCCTCAATATGCTTATACACTAGGCTATGAGCTCGACAAAAAAAAGAGCACAGGCACCTCTTGGGTCATGTCTCAAAAGGGCAAGGATAAGATTGTGATATCAAGGCCAGGAGATGTCTGGATTTATTTCTCTGTTTATGATGATAGCGACAACGGAACAATTATCGACTTCATAAAAAATCGGACTGACAAGTCTTTATATGAAATTGGAAAAGAGCTGGAAAGATGGGTTGGCATACCCTCACTTATACCAAAGAGATTTAGTTCGATTACTAAAAGGGGAATCCATGACCCTAATCGAATCCAAAGGTTATTCAAGGCATGTATGCCATTGGGAAGCCACCCCTATCTCCGCAAAAGGGGAATTAAGGATGTAGACCTTCAATCTGAACGTTTTAAAGGGCGAGTATTTCGTGATCGGTTCGGAAATGTTGTCTTTCCACACTTGAAAAAAGGTGAAGCATGTGGCCTTGAACTCATTGATGAAAACACCCACCTTTTCATTAAGGGAAGTGTGAAGACGCTTTGGCGATCAAACAGATTTTTAAGCGATGACACATTGGCGATTGCAGAAACTCCTATCGACGCCATGAGTTACCAGATCATGCATCATGAGCTGAACTCAGCCTTTTATGCTGCAACGTGCGGTGGATTCTCATTAAAGCAAGCAGAAATAATACAGCGACTTGTCACTGAGCTTTCGTGGATTCAAAGAGTCTTACTGATCGTTGATAACGATGAAGGTGGAGATCGTTTAGCTAAACGATTGAAGCAGGTAATCAGTGCCACATCTTTCACAGGCACGGTTGAACGACACAGTCCGCTCAAACGAGGATCGGATTGGAACGACGTTCTGACCCAATATGGAATATAGACCTTCACTTATAAGCACCAAGTGAGCTCTTCAAAGGTTGCATCATGAGATGCAAAGAACCCGAAAACTCGAATTTGTCTTTTGAAGATGAGTACGATTTGAAGGTTCAGTCTAGGGCATAGCCCCATCGGTCAACTTAAATAGAAAGGAAATAGCATGACTGAGAATAGTGAAAACACAAACCCGGAAAACAGACCCACACATCGTCTGATACAAGAAAAAGCATTCTTTAAGATAGACGCAAATGGAAGGCAGACCCGGGACAAGGAAACCATTGAGATTACTCGCGGCTGGCTTCAAAAAGCCAAAGAGAGCGACATTCATTACATCTCATGGGCCAATACCGCAATTCCTGTGTTACCAGATATTGATGGAAAAACGACTTTAAGAACGTTTGAAATCAATTATCAAGACTAAGGTTTTATGTAGGAAAACTTGGGACAGGGGCTTCTAGCCCTTGTCTCCTTTTTAGGAGTAACACATGAGTTATGATTCTGGCCACCCTTGGTATTATGCCTTAGGAGGAGATGTACTATCAATCAAACAGATATGGAAGTTGGTTCACGCTTCTGGTTATAAAGGGTACAGGAGAGATGAAATTGGTAAGCTTTACGGCAATGATCCGAAACTTAAAGCCTTAAAAGAAGAAGTCATTTCATCCTTAAACAAAAACATCAGCGGATATAGAAAACTAGCTTTCTCCTTACATAGATATCGACTAGAAGAGGGTCTGATTAAACAAGAGCCTTGTTGTGATGTCCACACCAATATAAGCTTGAAGCACAATCACATCTACAATGACCTGGCACACCTTACATATATTGACAAACAATTGTCAGGTCAGCTCGAATTGTTTTGATCTTAGTTATAGCTGCAAAGTAATCTAAGGTTAAAGTAACTCTACTTAAATGCACAGACATTACGTCTAAGAGGATCGACCTCTAAGAAATGGTTTTACTTCAATGACTTAGGCAGCTATCATCTTAGCTTGTTTTTTAGGAGGAAAAGCAACGATGAAGGACTTTAATGTTCTCTCAGGTACCAACCCTATTGCAACACAATCAATCTCTCGGAACTACGATATTGAATCTGCATTTCAACAGCTTCAGTCATGGGGCTGGAATGAGATGTATCCAAGCCGAAGGCTTACAAAAACAATGGTTGAAAAGTGGGCCAAGGGGCACAAACACGGATGGCGGTTACATAAAGCCATGCGGAAAATGATCATATCAGAACAGAACCTAATGAAGATTTTAAAAGGATACTGACTAAAACCCAACCAAACGTGAACAAGGAGACGTACAAATGCCAAACGACAATACCATCATTCCACTTCTATCCGAAGCCGATCACTCAAGAGTCGTAGCTACATTGATGATTGAGCTCAATGGGTTTTTGGATGAAAAGACCGTTGAACAATTAACGGGACTATCAAGGACTGAAAGGTACCGCATGAGAATTGAAGGAACCTTTCCGGAAATGAAGACCATAAAAGGGAAGATCAAGGGCTGGAGGGTAAGCGACATTCAAACCTGGTTGGATAATCGGGCTTAAGGTAAGCTGAAATGAAATCGCGGAAAACTAAATTGAAACTTCAGTCATTTGATTAACTATTGGCAATCGAGACAGATGGTTTATCTCTGAAGTATGTTGGCCTTCTTGACTAACTCACGCATCTCATCAAGGCTGGGAACTTGATCAGCGTTTTTGTATCTCAGGATATTGTCTAACGCAAATTCCAAAACATTAGCTGCTAGTCTCTTTTCGTAATCATAACCGTATTGGTCATAAATACTGGTTACCGAATTATCGGTATGATTGAGCATTAGTGCGGCCCAATTCGGAGGACAACCCAAAGAAGTAATGATGGTGGCTGCAGTTCGCCTTAGGTCATGAGGTGTAAAATGACTCATATTTAATATATCTCTTTGTTTGTTAATACTCTGAGCAAGTGTATCCTTACCCATTTCCTCACCAGTTTCCGTCAAAAACGGTTTGTCGAATCCTGGTCTAATTAGCTTCATTGCTTCAAGAACATTAACTCCATATTTATTGAGAGGAACACGCCACTCCCTCTTGTTCTTTGGCTCTGGAATAGTCCATATTGCATCTTTAGGATTGTACTGAGCGAATGTCATGGTTCGAACATCTACACCACGCTGCATTGTGACCAAAATGAATTTCAACGCAAGCTGAATAGGAAATTGTATAGGTGTTTGGGGAAGGGTGTACCACAATTGATGAATTTCTGTGAAAGTTAAAGCTCTGGTTCTCCTTCCAGTTCTTGAAGGTTTTTCAAGTGCCGATATGGGGTTCAGTTTAAGGTATCTTGGCATCAGAACCTTACACATCCTGTGCATGTAAGCATATAAGTGATTAGCTTGTTGCGGAGCCCCACGTTCGAGCACATTCATTATCACATCTTCAAAATCCTCTGACTCCATATCTTGGAGAAAGGTTGACCCAAATTGCGGCTCTAAATCCTTTCTTATTGCACGGATTTCATCTTTGGTTCTTACTTTTCCTTTAGCTAGACAATGTTGTTCGTAAATATCTATTCCCTCACTTACAGTTATCCTTCGAGATTTGGCTTTTTTGTATTTCAAAACTGGATTTACTCCGAGTTCGACACTATCAAGAGCTTCATCATACTTCTTTCTCGCTTCTCTTAAACTGATGCTGGGATAGCGACCTATGGTTAGTCTAAATTTTCGGTTCGCAAGCCTGTAAACAAAAACAAAACTTTTTGCCCCCTTTGGTGTCACTCTTAATCCGAAACCAGGATGATCATTGAACCAATAATCAACTCGTTTGGCTTTAGGCTTGATCGCCTTTATGCTAAGCTCATTACAAGCAATATTATTCAGGGTACCACTTTTTTGTTTTGGGGTACCATTTGGGGTACCAAAAATGGTATTATCGTCTGAAACCATGTGAAACCTCTTGAAACGCGAATAGTCAATGATATCAATGATTATAGACCGTTTTTTGTGTTTCGTCAAGTTCCATAATATTCCATTATTAGCCTCTTTTAATCAGTCGAGCTAAAAGATCACAAAAAGAGTTTTTTTGAGAAAAATGTATGTTTTTCATCAAGGAAATTTTCAAAATAAGTTGGCGCAAACGCGCAGTGATCGCTTAGCTCAGCTGGTAGAGCAATTGACTTTTAATCAATAGGTCCAGGGTTCGAATCCCTGAGCGATCACCACTTATTTTTTCAAAATATGCTCTGGGGTACCATTTTGGGTACCTACCAAATGTTACAATATGTAACATTCTGAAACCTTAGAATGCCAAGTTGCTTCAAAATTTTGTGTTGCGGGAGTAAACGAAAAGGACTGACGCGTGGTTAAATTTCATTTGCGACAAGATCATCATACCCACCCACTGAGCGCTTTCTATTTTGCTTACATCAGATTCATTCTTTTCCTTGCATCCAACCAGATTACTTGTTTACTAGCATAGACTGATAATCCCCAAACAGAATGGCTTAAAATCACACAAGGTCAGAAAAAAGATTTTTGTGTAGAATTAAAATTTATTCAGGCATCAAAGAATAATCCGGAAAATTACCAACCAATTTTTCGTCTTTATCTCCAGTAGTAACAGCCAGGACAAGATATTTTCCACCGACGAAGCACCCTTTCCAAGATTCGCCGATTCCTCCAAAGGTCTCCTCGTTATCTCCTCTCGATTTCATCTTGTTAATCCCTACTTTAAAGCCTCTAAGCTGAGCTCCAATTTCCTTTGCTTCTTGTTCATCATCACAAGCAATACTGGATACAAGAGATCCATTGGAAACATTCATTTCGCTTACCAGCTCTTCCTTAGAGTCTACCAAAACGATGCTATCAAGTGGCCCGAATGGCTCGTTGTGATAAAGTGTCGAATTCTTGGGAATATTCAATAGCGCTGTTGGGGCATAATAAGCAGAGAGGTCTTGATTGGGCAAAAAGTCGTATGGGTTTATTTTACCTTGATATAGCGCAACCGCACCTTTCCCCATGGCATCAGTTAACATGACATTCAAATCACTCACTTTTCTTGAGTTGATCAATGGTCCAAAATCAAGGTCCGGGGCTTTACTCTCACCTTGATCTACCAATAATGGGTGACCTACTTTGAGAGATTTTAAAATGGGTAAGTACATTTCCAAAAACTGAGGAAATAAAGATCGTTCGATCACGTACCGCACATAAGCAGTACATCGTTGCTTCCCATATTTGAAGCCTGATTTCAATTGTTTTCCTAAACCTTCAAAGTAACTGAAGTCCCACACACCATACGTGTTCACCCCTTCCATCTCTAGCATGTATCGTTTATTTCGGTCATACAAAGAAGCTGCTATGATCCTTCCGTTACTTTTTCCTCCTACATAAGACAGGCAATCTACCTGATCATTTTTTACCAATGCCTCACTTAATACGGCTCCAGACCCACTTACCAGTGACATAGGCAATCCGTGTCTATGGCCTATAGCAAAACAAACTGTCAATGCGAAGAGGCCACCATCAGAAGGTGTCTTAGCAATCACTGTATTCCCACATAGCAATTGAACAAGACACGCATGTACTAATACAGACAAAGGATAATTCCAGGAAGCAATGTTTGACACCACACCTACTGGCTGACGATCACCCAACATTTCTTCAATATTATCCAGATACCATCGTACACCTGAAATACACCTGTTAACACCATCTAAGGCTTGACCATAAGGTTTGCCAATCTCCCAGACCAAAAGAAAAGCAAGAAATTCCTTAGCCTTATCCATATCATCAAGAACACTTAAAACTTTATCCTTACGCTTGGCCAAAGGTTCCTTACGCCACTTACTTTTTGATTGAGAACATGCCGCCACTGCCTTTTTACAAGCCTCAGATGTGATCATGGGATAATTACCCAACAACGTGCCATCTACAGCAGAGTGAAAAGGCTTTCTATTGCCAGGCTCTTGCCATTTGTTCTCCATCAGGTTGAGAATATTGCCTTCTTCATCAAATGATTCAGGATACTCTTTGGTCAATCTGTCCATTAGCACGGACCATTCGGCTTGAGGTAGGATGATTTTTTTCATAATTAGGAATTCTGATTTTTCAATTTAGAAAAAATATCCTAATTATTAGAAATTATTTTCTAATTAGAATTTGAATATCTAATCCGTATTTTAATCCGAAAGATGAACGTAGTTTTTTTGCTTGATTTTCGATAAATTAGAAAATAGTTTCTAGAAAAAGTGAAAGAGACAAAAATCAATATTATCAATGCAGCTACTTCTCTCTTTAATAAAAAGGGTTTTGCAAGTGTTCGTTTGCAACATATTGCAGATGAGGCTAATGTAAGTATTGGAAATCTTGCATATCACTATGCAACTAAGAATGATATTCTCAATAAGATTTATGAAGACCTAGTCAAAAGACAAGCAGAATCCTTAAATGAATTAAACCTGGTACCACTTTTTGAAAATTTAGACAGGCATTGGGATCATGTGTTTGAAATGCAGGAAGAATATGCCTTCTTTTATCAGGACACATTGGAAATTCTCAGATTTAGTGAGTCTATTAAAGAAAAGTATCGCAAACATATTTTTTGGGAAAAAGACCAATTTGTTAAGTTGATCCAGTTTAATGTTTCAAGAGGTGCTTTAGATCCATTGGATTCAGTTGGAGAGATCCAGCAAAAAGCTGAGCAACTTTGGTTAATAGAAAATTCATGGTTACCCAGGGCTTTAATATCTGGCTTGGAGTTTTCAAATTCCACAATCTTCAAATCGTATATGTGGCAGGCTTTACTTCCTCATCTGTCACCCATTGGAAAGCAGGAGTTCAATCAACTTATTAAGTTCAAATCCATACCGCTATGAAAGTTTATGTTGATAGAAGATGTTATGAAAAGCTTATGGACTTCATGAATATACAGTCATTTTCGGATCAAAGAGGAGAGTTCACGGATTTGGATTTATTCTACAGTGATGAATGGCTTTTGGATAGCGCAGTAGTTGACAATGTAATTGAAAGGAATGGTAACTGGGACGTTTATTTGGTTTTTGCACATGTGTTAGATCCAATGAAACTCATCAAAAAGAAAATAACCAGATGTACTACAATAAAGAAGGCCGAACTTGCAGCCAATTATATGCGAAGGCTTGCAGCTAAGGATCAGCGAGGGACATTGAAGATAGATAGCACAACCTTTAAGAGCTGTGAAAACTAGTATCGTTATGACTCAAACAAAAGAAAGAATAATTACATCAGCGATAAACCTTTTCAACGAGCATGGATTCGTTAATGTTAGATTACAAAACATCGCAGATGATCTGAAAATAAGTGTTGGAAACCTAGCCTATCACTTCAAAAACAAGGAAGCAATTGTTTCTAAGGCCTATGAGCAAATTGGTCAGGAACTAGCCACAATTCTCAGTTCTTACAGAGCTTCACCTGATCTGCGTGATTTAGACTATCAACTTGGCATGTACTATCAATTTATTAAGAAGTTTCCCTTCTATTTTATTGATATACTTGAAGTAAAGAGAAATCACCCGCACTTACACGATGAGTGCAAAGATTTTATTTGTAAGATGCGTATTCAATTTGAGAAAAGGTTGGAGTACAATAAATCCCGAGGAATAATAAAGGAAAGCATGAATAATCAGCATATCTCTCAGGTAGCGGATAATATGTGTACCATTATTACATTTTGGTACACTTGTCAGGCTATAAAGAGTGAAAAAGAGAAAGCTGGTAATTTCAAAAATTCAGTTTGGATTCAGCTTTATCCATTTCTGACTAAGAAAGGAGTCGGTGAATACAATCAACTAGTAGCCTCAAACAGCATCACTGAAGATTAGAAATTTTTTTCTAGAAATTTTTTTCTAGAATTTTTTTTCTAATTCATACTTTATACTTAATTTGATAGGTAGATTTTATTGAAATTTCAATAAATGTCGAATCAATTAGACAATGTTCAACCTAACAAAATAAAACATGGCAAACGTACTCTGGCTCCAAGGGGGAGCATGTAGTGGTAACACAATGTCCTTTTTGGATGCTGAGGAGCCTACAGTTGTTGAGTTAGTCACTGATTTCGGTATTAATATTCTTTGGCATCCTTCCATTGGATTAGAGATTGGTGAACAAGTAACCGAACTTCTCAAGGATATTCTTGACGGTAAAATTCAGTTAGATATTTTCGTTTTCGAAGGAAGTATCATTCAAGGCCCTAACGGTACAGGGACAATGAATTACTTTGCGGATCGTCCCATGATGGAATGGGTAAAAGAGCTTTCGGCTGTTACTCAGTTTACCGTAGCAATTGGAGACTGTGCTACATGGGGAGGCATCCCTGCGGTCCCTCCTAACCCTAGCGAATCAACTGGGATGCAATTTCTAAAGAAGAATAAGGGAGGCATTCTGGGAGCTGATTATGTATCCAAAGGAGGCCTTCCAGTTATTAATATTCCTGGATGTCCAGCACACCCTGATTGGGTTACTCAAATCTTGGTAGCGATCTCTACTGGAAGAATTGGCGATGTTCTGATTGACGATTATCATAGACCCAAGACCTTCTTCACGGACTTTACACAGACAGGATGTCCAAACGTCAACAACTTTGCTCAGAAAGTGGATGGCGGATTTGGAAAGCGAGGTGGATGCCTGTTTTATGAAGTAGGATGTAGAGGTCCAATGACCCACTCTAGTTGCAATCGAATTTTATGGAACCGTCAGTCAAGCAAGACCAGAGCAAATCACCCATGCCTTGGTTGTACCGAGCCAGGATTTCCACATCATGACCTCAAGAAAGGTAGCGTATTAAAAACAATGAAGCATTTAGGCGTATTTCCCAAAGACGTACCTACTGGTCAGTCAAAAGGCTTATACTATTTAAGAGCAGGTTGGGAAAAAGTGCTACCCACAAATAAAGAATTACAAGTAACCTCTAAATAATAGCAATGGCAACTAAAGAATTAAATATATCTCCTGTCGGTCGTGTAGAAGGAGACTTGGACGTAAAAGTTTTTATGGAAGGCGGTGTTGTGACAAGAGCACACACCCAGGCAGCAATGTTTCGTGGTTTCGAACGAATCATGGCAGGAAAAGATCCACAATCGGGCCTAATCGTCACCCCTCGAATATGTGGTATCTGTGGTGGCTCGCACCTGTACTGTGCTTCTTCAGCATTGGATACCGCTTGGGGTACCAAACTCTCACCAAATGCGCTTCTTTTGAGAGCAATTGGTCAGGCTACTGAGACAATACAAAGTATTCCAAGATGGTTTTACGCAATTTTTGCTACCGACATGGCAAATAAGAAGTTTGCCAGCAAACCTCTATATCAAGAGGTTGTAAAAAGATTTGCAGCATACACAGGTACATCATTTCAATCTGGGGTGACTGCCAGTGGTAGACCAGTGGAAGTATACGCACTTTTCGGTGGACAATGGCCACACTCAAGTTACATGGTTCCTGGAGGAGTGATGTGTGCACCTACTTTAAAAGATGTAACCAGGGCTCATGCTATTATGAATCAGTTTAGAAATGATTGGTTGGAAACTACATGGCTAGGGTGCTCGATTGAGAGATACTTGCAAATCAAATCATGGGATGACTTGATGGCTTGGGTAGAGGAAAATGAATCACAGCGCAATAGCGATTTAGGCTTATTCATCAGAGCTTCCCTGGAATTTGGCTTAGACAAATTTGGTCAAGGTGTTGGTAAGTACATTGCCTATGGTACTTATTTACACAAGGACAGATACAATACTCCAACCATTGACGGACGAAATCAGGCATTGATTAGTTCCAGCGGATTCTTTGACGGTAAAAACTATCATGATTTTGATCACAAACAGATTTTTGAGCATGTGGATCATTCATGGTTTGAACATCAAGATCCTGCACATCCTTGGGATGAGCCGCTTCCTACTCCTGTTGTTTCCCAAAATTTGGAAAATTCGGACTTTAATGGAAAGTATAGCTGGTCTAAAGCTCCAAGATACATGGGACAGGCGGCTGAAGCCGGACCACTTTCCCGTGTAATTATGAATGCAAACCCAAACAATTTGGATCATCAAATTCAAGATCCTTTGTTTGGAGACATTATGGACAAAATAGGTCCGAGTGTTTTCACTAGAACATTAGCTAGAGTGCATGAAGCACCAAGGTTGTACAATTACATTGATGAGTGGTTAAGTCAAATCAATCTAGATGATGAATTCTATATCAAACCAGAAGAAAAAGATGGTAAAGGATTTGGTGCTACCGAAGCTGCCAGGGGTGCATTAGCACACTGGGTGGAAATAGAAGGCGGTGTTATCAAAAATTACCAGGTAGTTGCACCAACAACTTGGAATGTTGGACCTAATGATGCTGAAGGTAAATCAGGTCCTATTGAGGCAGCACTTGAGGGAACTGAAATCGAAGATCCACATGATCCGGTAGAAGTTGGAATGGTGGCTAGATCCTTTGATTCTTGTTTGGTTTGCACAGTTCATGCTCATGACCAAAAGTCTGGAAAAGAGCTTGCAAAGTTTAAGTTGTAACAATTAAAGATTATACTAGAACCCGTAAAATTCATTTACGGGTTTTTTTTTGATTTTATGAGCAAAACTGCAATTATGGGGTTTGGGAATCCTGTCAGAAGTGATGACGGGATTGGTTGCTATGTGATCCAGGAGTTGAAAGATTCCTTAGGGAATAACGATGAAGTAACAATCCTGGATATGGGAACTTCTGCATTTGAGGTGTTATATCAGCTCAAGGGCCATGATAGGATATTAATTGTAGATGCAGTGATAAATACCGGTGAGCCTTCTGGAACACTCTATAAGGTGCCGGCCAAGGAAGTCATGAAGGCTCCTCAAGAAGACCCTATGGTATTTCTTCATAGTTTGAAATGGGATCAGGCACTCTCCTACGCAAAGAGGATCCTGGCTGATGCATATCCAGAAGATATTCAGGTCTACCTCATTGCTGTGGATAATACAAGGTTAGAAATTGAACTTTCAGAAAAAGTGAAAGAGGCTGGCGATAAAGTAGTCCAATTAATGCTAGACGACTTAACTGCTACAAATGAATAATGAAATCAGCTTAAGGTCGTCACACTTGATCATTCCTGCAGTATTAGCAAATCAAGTTTTGAGTAATAGCACTAGTGCGTATGTTGCCTACAAAAAGGAGCTGAATTCGATCTTGGTATCGCCCAAAGAAAACGATTGGTTTCCAAAGCTCCATGGATCATTGGAGTTTATTGTTAAAAGCAAAGATTTGAAGGGCACCAAAAGCATAGCAATTAGGGAGATATTAATTGATAATGAAATTGATGATAATGACAAGACTCTGAATTACGATATCAATGTCAGAAAGAATTTTCTAAAAATTGAATTACCCAATTTCAAAAAGGTATGATCACAATCTATACGGAAGAAAAAAAAGAGGAGATACAAAGTACACTCAGTACTATTGAAGGCTTGACCGAGTCAGTTCAAATAAAATCTTTAAAGGAGATTGATGAAAATGGACTGTATTTGATTATTGATTCTGATTTTATCAAAGTACCTCTCCCATGGGAAGGAATGGAGCCCCCTATAGTGTTTGACTCAATCCCTTTCGATACGGATGACTTACTAGCAGTTGTGTTATCTAAGCTTGGATATGAAGAAGAAGCCTTGGGCTTTTGCAGATCTGAATCACTGAGTGAAACATTGAAATACAGGTTTCAACTTAGAAATTTTAAACAATCAGTTCTTGATCCCACCTCCAATGAAGAAGATTATTATTCTCTTCATAATCATGCGATATTGTTACACTATGTAGGTCATCTACATAATGGTGTTCCTGCTGAAAAATTGTTTGAGCAAGCGATTGTTGTTGCTCCTTCGGATGAGCACGCAGCTTTTTCAGCGAGGCATCTTTCAGTGCTTCTTTTAGACAGGGGCCAAAATCAGGAGGCGGAACTCCTTCTAAGAAAATATTATGAAAATGCTTTAAGTGAGAAAGCCAAAAGATACCTTGAGCTCGACTTGATCAATGTACTGCTATCAGATCAATTATTTTCACTTAAAGAAAGTGATTTGACAGAACTGAAAAATATGATTTGGAGTTCGATCAAATACTTCGAAGAAGAAAAGATTCAATGGGCTACAGCCAGTCTATATTCTAGTGCATCTGAGGTAACCAACGTTGAAAAAAGTTATACTGAGTCTCTTGGCTATATATCAAAGGCTATCTCCATCTATGAAGATGAAGATCTTCCTGAATTTCTAGCTTCGGCTTACTTGAGAAAGGGAACGCTTCTATATACCTGGGCTCAGGATGCAAACCCACAGTTCTATCAGTCAGCAATTGACACTTATCAGGAGGCATTGAAGACATTCACAAGAGAAGAGTTTCCTCCTGTATTCGCTGAAATCCACCATAACCTAGCTGTAATCTATGCTGAAATGCCCGTAGAGGACAAAAAGAAAACCATGTGGTCGGCATTTTCAGCCACATCATTCAAAGAATGTCTCGATTTCTATCAGAAAGAAACTTATCCTTATGAATACGCGATGGTTGCTAATAATTATGCCAACGCCCTACTCAAATACCCTCCAGCCAAGACAGGAGACAACTCAGAAAAAGCAGTTTACTATTACCTTGAAGCATTAGAAATTAGAGATGCACAACAATTCCCAACTGAACGAGCTCACACCATTTTGAATTATTTGGAGGCTTGCTGGAGAGTTCATAACATTAATAAAACAATGGAAAGAGCCAGATATAAGGATATGCTGGCAAAGGCGCGAGAAATAAAGGCATTGACAAAAGATCAGGAATTGCTTGCCCAAGCACAAGAACATCTTGATCAACTATCAGGACTAGGCTTAGCCATAATGAAAGACTAATATGCACGAGATTTCACTTGTTCGAAACATTTTCAGAACCCTTGAAGCTGAATTTGAAAAAGATGAGCTTGAAAAGCTAAGTCAGATTGATCTCAAGGTAGGTTTATTATCGAATGTAGAACCTATCCTCATGCAAAATGCATTCGAAGCGGTCACACAAGACGAACAAAGATTCCAGAAAGCTGAGCTGCAAGTGAACGTCGTACCCATCATCATTAAGTGTGAGCTCTGTGGAGATGAAAGTGAAGTCAAAAACTATTCTTTCAAATGCAGTAACGGACACCCAACTAAAAATATCATACAAGGTGAGGAATTGACAATTGAACGTGTTCATTTCCATGAATAGGATTTTAGAAATAATTTTCTAAACTCTAGAAAGACTTTTCTAATCAATTTGCGAATTGTATCTTCGATAGCTACATATAGCGACTAGTTCACTAGATGTAGTTAATAAGTGTTTTTATAAAATTGATTATGGCAGCAGAAAAATCCAACAAAGCAGCGAGAGGTACCGTGCAATGTGACAACAGTTCGTTCAACCTATTAAAGGCAAATGATTTCGTAGCAGATACTATTCGAAAATTCGTTGCAGAAAAACAAATCCTCCTTGTTAACATCACTTCCTCCGCAGGTAGCGGGAAAACAACTCTTATGCAGGAAACTGCCAGGAGGTTATCTTCAAAAATCAAAATGAAGGTACTGGTTGGTGATCTGGAAACAGAGCGCGATGCAGATCGTATCAAGCAAGCTGGCGTAGAAGCACTCCAAATCGTAACAGGAGGTATCTGCCATCTGGAAGCACAAATGGTGTGGCAAGCAATGGAACAAATAGACCTGGAAGGGGTAGAATTATTGTTTGTTGAAAATGTGGGTAATCTGGTATGTCCTTCATCATTTGACTTGGGTGAAGATTTTAGAGTAACGCTGCTGGCTTCAACAGAAGGTGATGACAAACCTAAAAAGTATCCAAAGATGTTCTACACTAGCGATTTAATGTTGGTCTCCAAGGCTGATCTTCTTCCTTACATCCCCTTTTCAGTAGAAGCAGCTATTCAGGATGCAAGAGATGTGAATCCCGACATTGAGGCTTTGCAAATATCAAGTACTTCTGGAGAAGGTATTGATGAGTGGTGCTCCTGGTTAGAAGAAAAAGTGAAGTTGAAGAAAGAAAGTGAGAGCATGCCTGTCTAAAGTTTGAATACGTATCATATACATATCAAAGGAAGAGTACAAGGGGTCGGTTTTCGACCTTTTGTTTATAAAATGGCTCTTGAGTTACAACTTAGGGGATGGGTTTGCAATACAACCGATGGAGTGCATATCAGATATTCCGCAGAAGAAGGGCTAGCAAATCAATTTTATCAAAAATGTATTTACCATAAGCCTCAACTTGCTGTCATTACGGATTCATCTATTGAAAAGGTTGAGTTTGAAACGTTTGATAGCTTTCAGATCATTGAAAGTCAAGATAGCAGGCTTGAATTAAGCCTCACTCCAGATTTTAGTATTTGCAAAGATTGTAGATCTGAACTTTCAGACTCAACTAATAGGAGACATAGATATCCATTTATCACCTGCACACATTGTGGTCCAAGATATTCTATACTAACAGGTTTACCCTACGACCGACCATACACATCTATGGAGTCATTTGAGATGTGTGAATCATGCTCAAAGGAATATACTGATCCATTTGAAAGAAGGTACTTTTCTCAAACCAACTCATGTCAAACCTGCGGGATTCAGCTAGCGTTAATTGATCCAACACAAGGAAAAATCAATCTCAAACAAGAGGAAGTTTTTAGCCATATAAACGAAGCACTTGAGGATGATAAAATTATAGCAGTAAAAGGAATCGGTGGTTTCTTATTGCTCTGCAATGCCAATTCTGATCATGCAGTTAAAACTTTAAGGGAGAGAAAAAAACGACCTTCCAAACCTTTCGCTGTACTATTTCAAAATACAGCATCTATTGAAAGTCAATTCCAAATTGGAGAAATAGAAAAAGAACTGTTGGAGGGGGCTATCTCACCTATCGTCCTACTCACCAAAAAAGAGGCTTTCTCTCCGCTTTCAAAGCATATTGCCCCTGGTTTAGAGAGCATTGGTGCCATGATTCCGTACGCTCCTTTACTTGAGCTGATTTCCTCAAACTTTAAGGGTCCTATGGTTGCTACCAGCGCCAACCTCAGCGGGGCTCCAATCGTTCATGGTGAAGAGTTAGAAGGCCTCTTTCAGCTCGCTGATTTCATAGTTGATCACAACAGAGTAATTACATTTCCGCAGGATGATTCAGTCGTTCAATTTAGTCCTTCTCACAAACGGCCAATCATCCTAAGACGCTCAAGGGGAATGGCACCCAGTGTCTTTAATGCAATCGAGAATACGGACATAGATCGATTAGCGCTAGGAGCTGAAATGAAGGGTGCTTTCGGCTTCTCTGTCAATTCAAACACCTATATTTCTCAATACCTTGGAAATCTTGGTCAGTATGAAAATCAGGTTCAATTTGAACGTATTCTTTGGGATTTCAAAAACCTGATTCAGCCGAATCTGGAAGAGATCATTGTCGACATGCATCCCGGCTACTTTACACATCAACTTGGAAAGGAGTTGGCTTCAAAAGAGAACTTGTCGCTGACTGAAGTGCAGCATCATGAGGCTCATTTTATGAGTATTTTGACCGAAAGAAATTTGTTGGATGAACGTGTGCTAGGAGTTGTATGGGATGGAACTGGATTTGGTTCAGACGGCAACATTTGGGGCGGAGAATTTTTTGAATATGAATCACGAACTATTCAAAGAATTGCACACCTGGATTACTTCACTCATTTAGCCAATGATCGAATGTCGATTGATAACAGACTTTGTGCGTTAGCCCTCGCAGGAAATCATAGAGAAAAACTGGAACACTATTTCAAGGCTGCCGAGTGGGACTTCTATTCGAAATCAATTGAAGAAAAACAGATTCTGACTAGCAGTATGGGACGTGTATTTGATGCAGTAGCCTTTATATCTGGATTAGCCGTTGAAAACACTTATGAAGGACAGTCAGCTATGCTACTAGAGCAAGGAGCTAGAAAGGCCTCCTTTGATGTAGACCAATTTGATCCTTACCAATTTACTATTTCAGGAACTAAAGTTTCCTTAGAGGAAGCTTTTGATGAGATGTTTCTGGACAAAGTAAAGAGGCCCGAAATTATTGGTTCTCGCTTCCATTTAACGCTCATAGAAATTGTGAGATCTATTGCGGTAGAAGGAAACTATCATAATGTAGCTTTTAGTGGCGGAGTGTTTCAAAATGGATTTCTAGTCGATCTACTAATCGATAGGCTCGGCAAAGAATTCCAGTTGCACTTCCATGAAGAACTTTCTCCTAACGATGAAAATATTGCGTATGGGCAGCTCGCATACGCTAATTGTATAAAAAAAACTAAAAAACATAACCTAAAAGAGTTAGAAACATGTGTTTAGCAATACCAGGAAAAATAAAGACCATTGAATCACAAATGGATGGCATGTTGCGGATGGCAAAAGTTCAATTTGGGGGCATTACTAAAGAAGCTAGTTTGGAAATGGTACCTCAAGCCAAAGAAGGAGACTATGTCCTTGTCCATGTGGGAGTAGCTATAAGTGTCGTAAATGAAGAGGAAGCCAAAAAAACGTTTGAGTTTCTAAAGGAAGCTGGAGAGCTTGATGAGTTGGAACCCGCTTCTATCGACCAACTAAAAGATAAATAATCATGAAATATCTGAGCGAATATAGAGATCCGGAGCTGGTCACGCAGTACCTAGACGAAATCAAAAAAACCGTTACGCAACCCTGGACAATCATGGAAGTTTGCGGAGGTCAAACACACAGCTTAGTAAAGTATGGCATACTGGATTTGTTACCCAAAGAGATTACCATGGTTCATGGTCCTGGTTGCCCTGTTTGTGTCACACCACTTAATTTGATTGATAAAGCAGTTTATCTAGCTGAGGAGAAGGATGTAATCCTGTGCTCATTCGGGGACATGTTGAGAGTACCAGGTTCAGAAAAAAATTTGTTAGAAGCAAAGGCGAATGGTGCTGATATTCGAATCCTCTATTCGCCGTTGGAAGCAGTAAAAATTGCTAAGGAAAACCCTGAAAGAGAAGTTGTCTTCTTTGCCGTAGGCTTTGAGACCACTGCTCCTGCCAATGCCCTATCGGTATTGCATGGCAAAAGGGCAGAATTGACTAATTACTCTATTCTTGCCTCCCACGTACTTGTTCCACCAGCCATATCTGCACTCATGAGTGATCCGGATAGTGTGGTGCAAGGGTTTCTTGCTGCCGGACATGTATGCACCATCATGGGACTTGAGGAATATTATCCATTGGTCGAGCAGTACAATATTCCGATTGTAGTAACAGGGTTTGAACCTGTGGATTTACTTCAAGGTATTTTAATGACAGTTAAGCAGCTCGAAGGAGGGATTGCAAAGCTGGAGAATCAATATACCAGAATGGTGAGCGAAGAAGGTAATCCCAATGCCAAGCAAGCCATCTTTGAAGTTTTTGATGTGACCAATCGCATGTGGAGAGGCATGGATGTCATTCCTTCTAGCGGCTATCAGGTAAAGAAAGAACTTGAGCAGTATGATGCCAACGTAAAATTTGAAGTATCTATTGAAGAGGCTCCCGAACATGCTGAATGCATCGCCGGCGATATCATGAAAGGACTCAAAAAACCATTTGACTGCACACAATTCGGAAAGAAGTGTAAACCATCCAACCCGCTCGGCGCCCCTATGGTCTCCTCTGAAGGGGCATGTGCCGCTTATTACAATTATTCAGGAGAAACAGAATTAGCAGAAGCCTGATATGAAAATGGAATTGAGTTGTCCTATGCCAAAACTTGACTTTGATCTAATCACTTTAGGTCACGGCAGTGGTGGGATATTGACTCATAAGTTGCTTGATGCGGGCGTTTTTGATCTTTTAAAAAATGATAAGCTTTCAGAGCAACATGATGGAGCTATTTTAGAATTATCAGGTGAATCTGCTTTCACTACAGATAGTTTTGTTATCAACCCGATCTTCTTTCCTGGAGGGAACATCGGCGAGTTGGCTGTGTACGGCACAGTCAATGATCTTGCTATGTGCGGTGCGATTCCAAAATATCTTTCCTTAAGCTTTATACTAGAAGAAGGGCTAGCTATGGAGGAATTTTGGAAGATACTGGTCTCAATCAAAGGTGCTGCAGAAAGTGCAGGTGTTCAAATTGTTACTGGAGATACGAAGGTGGTTGATAAAGGGAAAGGAGATAAAATTTTCATCAATACCACTGGTATTGGATCTGTTCATTCAAAGTCAAATATCTCGGTAAACAACATTAAAGCAGGAGATAGTATAATAGTAAGTGATCAACTCGCTCGACATGGCATTGCCATCATGTCTGTCCGCTCAGGTCTGGAGTTTGAAACAGACATTGAAAGCGATACCAAAAACCTAAGCAAAGTGGTTCAATCCAGTATTGAAAAATTTGGTTCTGACATTCATGTCTTGAGAGATGCCACGAGAGGTGGCGTTGCTACCGTGCTTAAAGAAATGGCTGAAAAGCGTAACCTTGGAATGGACTTGGAATACAAACAAATACCAGTCAACGAAAGTGTCCAGGGTGCTTGCGAAATGCTTGGACTTGATCCAATGTATGTGGCCAATGAAGGAGTTTTCGTAAGTATTGTTTCGAATGAAATTGCTCAGGAATATGTAGACTTCTTAAAAAGAGACGAAGCAACATCAAGTGCTTCAATTATAGGAACTGTCACTGATAAACACCCCAAGCAAGTAATCATGACAAGTGCAATTGGTGGAAAGCGTGCACTTACCATGCTGCCAGGAGAACAATTACCCAGAATATGCTAAACCTCGATGAAATAACGACCGATTTCCTTTTGGAAAGTACGCTCTTTTATGGCGATGAAGGTAATCCTTTGCTAGCTCCAAGAGGTGTGTGGATGGAGAAAGGGAAATTGTTTGTTTCTGACACAGGACAGAATAGGGTTTTCATCTGGAATCAACTTCCTTCAGAAAAGTATCAAAAGCCAGATATTACATTAGGTCAACTTGAGGCAAAAGACACCAAAAGAAACAGTGGAAGTGAGGTATCTGCCAGTACATTACACTACCCCTCAGGTATTTGGTCAGATGGTGAGCGCGTGATTATTGCAGATGCTTGGAATCATCGTGTTTTGATTTGGAACAAATTCCCAGATCACAACGGACAGCCGGCAGATATTGTCTTAGGGCAACCAGACTTTGATTGCAATCAACCCAATGTCAGTGGTGTGGGTAATGATCCAACAGCAAGAAGTCTTAATTGGCCTTATGGTGTATATTCAGATGGCCGGAGTTTATGGATTGCTGATACAGGTAACAGAAGGGTACTTTATTACAAGGTAATCCCGAACACTAATTATCAAAAAGCTGATGGAGTGATAGGGAAAGAAAATTTCACTGAAAGAGACTATGAAAATTCCGATCCTATTTGGCCTTATTCTGTTAGGATAAGTCAAAGTGGAAAAATGGCTATCACTGACACACAGTACTATCGAGTGCTACTTTGGAATGATTGGAGAAAGGGATTGACAGATAAGGCGGACGTTATTGTGGGGCAAGAAGACTTTGAAGGGAACGGTCAGAATCAATATCGACTTCAACCTGCAGCTTTCACACTCAACTGGTGCTATGATTCTTTTTTCCATGAAGAAGACCTTTATGTTGCAGATACAGGCAATAGCCGAATCTTACGATTTGCTCCCTTTCCCCAAAAAAGTAATACCCCTGCCCATAGTCTAATTGGTCATGATGATTTTGGGACTGGAAGTGAAAATGCAAAAACCATGATGGGAACGGCCAATGCTTTGTATTGGCCTTTTTCCATTTGTATTGAAGATAACCTATTAGCGATTGCTGATACAGGCAATCATCGAGTACTATTAAAATCAATTAATCTATGACTTTACCTACCCTTTTGTTTGCTGCTGTTGTTGGATTCAACCATGCTTTTGAGGCCGATCATGTGCTCGCTGTGGGTAACATTGCAAATAGACGGAACACTTTTCTAGAAGCAATACGCGATGGACTTTTTTGGGGTTTGGGCCATACCTCTACAATCCTACTAGTAGGATGTATAATCATTGTCGGTAAACTCACGCTAAACATAGGTTCTTTTGAATATTTAGAGGTTGTCGTAGGAGTAACATTAGTCGCTCTTGGGATATTTCGTATTGGAAAATTGAGAAAAGCCAATCAAAAGATTGCTAAACCTACACCGGCAGATAGTAAGCTTGCGTACTCAATCGGCTTAATTCATGGTTTGGCAGGTAGTGGAGCGGTGGTTCTAATCGCCATGTCGGAGATCGAATCATCTTCACTTAGTATTGTTTACATACTCCTTTTTGGGGCTGGTTCTATCTTAGGGATGATAATAGTCGCAATGCTCTTTAAAATACCCATAGGATCTAGAAGTGGTGTAAGCATTAAAATTCAGAACAGTTTTATAATGCTGTCAGGTATCCTCTGTATTGGTTATGGCCTATTTATGATCTATAGCTTTTCTGGCCTATGAAAAAAGTAGAGCTCAACCTAGTTGCACTTACTAATAGTGAGTCACATCCTGGTCAATTTGCTTTAGTACTTGAGGATGTCAAAATGAAGCGAAGAATTCCTATTACGATTGGTGCGGTTGAAGCCCAAGCCATAGCAATGGTTGTAGAAAAAATGAAGCCATTGAGACCACAAACACATGACCTTTTTTATAACTCTATGAAAGCTCTTGGAGTGAAAATAGAGGAGGTGGTCATTAATGAAATAGTAGAAGAGCGATATCACTCCAAAGTGATCTTTAGTAAAGGTCAGGAAAAGATTGCAGTTGATTCCAGAACTTCTGATGCAATTGCGCTAGCGGTACGTTTTGAATGTCCAATTTACACATTTGACTTTATCCTTGAGAATACTGGCTTTTCGGTTGATACGGAAGGACTCCCCGTTGATAAAAGGGGATCCTTTATCAATTTTCCTTTAAACGAATTAGAAGAACTTCTAGAAAAAGTACTGAAAAAAGAGGATTACGAGAGTGCTACCAGAATTAGGGATGCCATTCAAAAGAAAAAAATTCAATAATGAATCTGATTGTAAGAATATACGATTCACTAGGACACGTCTGGAGTAATCATCGGACAGACCGTTTTATTAGTTTAGGCTTGATCTTAGGTTTTTTAGTTGGGCTAGCGATCGTAGCAATTTCAAGAAATTTTGAAATTGCATTCCTTCCTCCTAAAACCAACTACTTTCTTGCAATTGATATTGCATTTCAAATTCTACTTATTATTGAGATTTTGGGGTTGATTTTTGTCCTTTCAAGATCAGTTGCTGATTCGGTAGGAAAGCAATTTGAGATTCTATCAGTGATCTTATTAAGATCAGCATTCAAGGAATTTGGCAATTTCAATCAACCTGTAGAATGGTCATCCATCTTATATGATCCACTTTTCCACATGCTAAGTGACGCATTTGGTGCATTGGTAATATTCCTTATCATAGGTTTTTATTACAAAAAACAGAGGCATGAAAAGATTACAAAAACAGATGAAGAACAACAAGAATTTATATCATTCAAGAAGATTTTAGCATTTATACTCTTGCTAATCTTTATCTATCTTGGTTCAAATGATTTAGTGAATTTTGCTCAAACGGGTAAATATGTTGATTCATTCAGTACATTCTATACGGTACTCATTTTTACCGATATCTTAATTCTATTGTTTTCATTAAGATACAGCAGCAAATACTACAATTTATTTAGGTACTCTTCATTTGCTTTTGCTACAATTCTGATAAGAGTTTCACTAACAGCTCCACCTTATATTAATATTATGTTGGGAATTACAGCAGGCCTTTTTGTGTTAGGTCTTACTCTTATTTATAATTACTTTTTGAGGCATTCCTCAAATTAGATTGTCTCTCCGTTTCAGATTTTCCCAAAATTGCATTACAATCTAAATACTTTTTGAGTAAAAAAAATCCTCTTTTACATTTTGGTACTATGAAGGCATTTAGATTCAAGAATGAAATTTAAATTCCACTTGTAGTCATTATCTAGCAACAAGAAATTTACACAAAATCCGTTTTATGCCGTATTAGTCGTTGGGATAAGCGTATAGTTCGCTTTCTTCCAATTATAAAGCAAGTCAGTGGTCTCCTTGCTCATGTTTTTACTGCAAGCTGAACCAGTATCATATTGTTACACTGCGCTGAAATTATTGAATTTCTGTAGTGACTATAAATGAGGCCCTTTTGTCAGAGAATGTTAGGAGTAAAAAATGAATTGTTTTGGCTATGTTTTACCCATAGCAAAAAAAAGGCAGTCACTTTTTCGTAACTGCCTGATTTTCAATGTAGCGGGAACAGGACTCGAACCTGTGACCTTCGGGTTATGAGTGCCCAGACATCAGATCTGGATTCAGCGTTGGGAATTCTTTCGAAGATTTCTTGAATTTCTTTAAACATGGCTGACAGGGTTAGCGTGTAGAAAATTTTCTATTGCGTAGATCGTGTTGTCTCGCAGGGAGTGGGTATCGTCAAACTGATCGATAAGGATCTCAAGGACCTCTATGGTGTCTGAGATTTTTAGGAGCTTGTTGAAGCGTTGTACTCCAACGTCGATGATGTACTGCTCATCAAATCGGGGGTAGTTGATAAAAATTCTGAATTGACTAAGCAGGTCTGTTAATTTTAAATTTTCCATGACAAGTAGTTTTTTGACTACAAGTGCCGGAAAGGATTTTTAAGGCAAAGAGAAGTTGTAAGGGAAATCATGAATCTGTGATTCGAGCAAAGCGTTTATTTCCCGCATACTCTTTGACTAGGATAAATCCTTGAAGAAAACTTTGTCTAAAAAACCTACTTAGGGAAATCTAAGAACGGATCTGTGACTTCAGAATGAGACAAGTGCCAACCCGATGAGTACAATCAATCCGAAGTAGAAGGACTTATTCAAGCAAGAAATAAAAAGTAATTTTAGTAGCGATAAGTTGATGTAACCCTATCCGTAATTATTACACCTACCATGAACATTCAGGAAGTAAATCAGGAGATTTTAACAAATTATTAATTCAATGTTTTATTGTAAAAAAGATTTGCAATACCATTATTAACCATTCAAATTTTATACTTAACTTTAATATACAAAACCAGTAATTAGGAAATTAAGATCTCTAGCCATGTTTGAATATAAAGAAAGAGTTGAATATTCTGCTATTCTAAGTCTACTCTTGGTCTTGTTTCTCTCTTTTTCTTCATGCTATGAACCAGAAGAATATGTTCCTCCAGTTTATTTGGAGCCCGAAGTGAATTTAGTTGTGGATAATGTTCCATGGGACAGTACCAGCAATGAAGGAAGCACTTTAAATTTTCAGAATCGGGAATTTGACATTTTTGCACTAAATGAAAAAATTAATGCCTGGTTTTATTGTCGCCTGATGGCTAAAGGCAACGCTGAAAGTGTTGATGTTTTTAATACCTATTCAAATGATACTGAAATCGTCCCATTTAAATTAGGTTCCTTCAGAACAAATGACACAATTGCCGTTACTATGTACTACCGAATTTATGGTATTGGTGATGATTCAGATGGGTTTCCAGATTTTGATTATTGGGATTCATCAGATCCAGAATTAAATATTCTAACAATTGAAGATTCTTTTATATACGAAAATCAAATCTATGTGTCAGGAAAATTTGATGCAAGGGTTAGATTTTCTTATGATGGACAATTTCCATGGTACCGGTATATAGAAGGAACTTTTAAGAACGTAAGGGTAACCAAGGCTTATCCAAAAGTTGAATGATAATCCTATTTCCTACGAAATGAACAAGGAATACATTTTTACTGTAATTTATTTTAGTTATATGTAATATAAATCTTAATTAACAAGTATCAGCCATGAAAAAACTTTTATTTCTATCTACTTTATTACTGTATTATAGTGGGTTTGCAGTTACCCTTCATATAGATGGGCCTACAGATGTATGCCCAAATGAAAATGTTACCTACCATATTTATGCATCAGGAATATTCGGGAAGCTCAATGGTGGAGCTGGATGGGATGTATATATTGATGGTGTGCTACGTAGTGAATTCAGTAGTGGACCCTATTCATGTGGGAGTCAGTCGGATTTCTATTTTACACCAAGTCAAATAAAAGGTGGTCAAACTGTTTACGGATTTGATAAAGTTGGTACGGTAGAAATCAGGGCATCATTTAAAGGTGGTATTGCCTGCGGTTTGTATACCAATTCCTTATTTCTTACTTCGAGTGTACCAAGTCCCGGGCTGCCCACTACAAGTGATGGGAACTATTCTTTTTGCCCTGGGGAATCCCAGATTGTAAACTTATTACCTGGTATGCCTGGGACAGCAAATACTGTAGATGATTGTTACTTTCATCATCAATGGCATTGGACAGTACCTACTGGATGGACAATAACCGGTTCTACGGATTCAGGGACAGGTTCTTCAAGATTTTATAGTACTTACACTGAATCTGTAAAAATCACGGCACCTTCTACAGTCACACAAGGAACCACCGGATTATATACAACCATAGTCCCCGATAGTCCCTAGGATGTTTGGATAGGTACGATACAGCGAGAAATGTCAGTCGGAATACCAACATCAGGTATTTCAATAAGCGGTGACAATCTACTCTGCAGCACCAATAAAACATATACGTTACTAAATGTCCCACTTGGTGTTACGGTCAACTGGAGTGTTTCTCCTACATCATTATTTGCTGTAGACACTGGCACAGGATCTACTTTTGCAACAAGGGCAACGAATACATCCAGTTCAGGGCAAGGAACTATAACTGCCACTATTTCTGGCACCTGCGGTACCGCAGTATACAATAAAAGTGTTTGGGTCGGGGGCCCAGACTATAATTTACTTGACATTGTTACGACCAATTCGGGTGGTTCTCATAAGATACTTGCTTGTGACTACACACTCGCTGAAGCTGAATTTAATGGATCTGGTGGATCTACAATAGGTATATCTGCATACCAGTGGGATATGCCTTATGCCTCAAATTGGTATATTTCTCAAGATGCCGGAGGGGGTGGTATTTCGATGCGGTATGTGGAGATTGAATACTTTGACGATCCACCGCCAAGCACAGAGACAATCAAAATACGAGCACAAAACTCATGTGGTTGGAGCAGTTGGAAAAGCATATCTGTAACTGTTCAGGATAATTGTGGTTTTGGCTATTATTCATACTCCATGAGCCCCAACCCGGTAGACCAAACCCTTACAATAGATTTTACGGATAGTGAATCCAGTACCACTCAACTAAATTCAACAAAAACTAAGAAGTCTAAAGACATTATGGTAGTAATCTATGACGGAAATCAACTCCAGGTGCTGTCAAAGGCAGGAAATACAGGAAAACAAATGAAACTTGATGTTTCATCTTTGATGCCTGGACCGTACTATATTCACTTAATAGCAGATGGAGAGGTGGTGAATAAGAAGCATCTGTTGGTTGAATAATCCTTTACAAATTTTCTTAAGATAGGTCGTACATTAATTATATTGTGCGACCTATCCTTAGTTTGATAACAATGATCACATTTGTCTAAACCTTCGGGAAATAAACAGAAGATTATTCTGGTATTTCCTGCTGATGGACCTTACCAATAACTGATAATTCAAGGTCCAAAAGAAAATTGCTGAGTCATTAATTTTTGTAATCCTGCCCGGGCTAGAAGAAATTTAAAGCAGCCAATTATTTGAGGCAACTCCAGTTGCTACGGAGGACTTCAGCTCATATGATATTCAGGGAGTAAAATTTACGATGTTCTACTTTCCTTACGAAGGCTATGATGTGAACCGGATCTTTTGTAAGTATCGAGATAAGATGGGACTCGTTTATGCGTATGTCAGTTCACCGCAGCCCGGAAAGTATAGCATCATGCATTTCTTACAGCATGCCCTGGATCGGTATAAAGAGCGGCTAAAACTATATCCGAATAATACAGATGAGACTTTATTTCATATGTCCAAGTTTGGCTTGACTATGGTCCGGCAGGAGGTTGGTAAACTGAATGAGGATCTTCTGAATGTCTTGTGGGTGGGTAATGGTCTTTGGCTGGGGGAATCCGGAAGTACATGGACAGATGTCAACACACATCTTAACCTGGTGAGGACCTTTATTGATCTTTCTTTAAAAAGAGATGATCAGGAAGCGATAATGGATGACGAAACACTGGATCGTTTGATTGCTTTTGAACAAAGTCTGGGTGGGGATGAATATGCCAGGAAGATGATTGGTCAGCTGATCGACTTGTATGGAAAATAAGGAGAATTGACCCTGATTGGGTATATTTATTTTAGATGAAACACTACTACTCGGAGTTTCCCAATCAATTACATCAGTTGAATGTTTCTCTTTCAAAAAATATCTATCTTCTAACGGATGGATCTTTTAAGACTCAAGAGAAAAAGTTTGATATCAACTTTAAAAACCATCATAAAACTGGGAAAAGACATTTAGTAAATTATGTGATTAGAGATCACTTTAGTGGATGTTATTATGCTGAGATCCACCCAGCTGACGATTTACCTCATATTGTCAGTTTTTTATATAATGCCTGGAGGAGTAAAGAAAGTTTTCCATTCAAAGGAATACCAAAATACCTTTCAATTACAAAGACAATTCTTGACCAATGGCCGCATATTCTAAATTTTGAGGGAAAGTATAAAAAGTGTACTCTTCAACTTGCAACAAGTGGTTTTGCTAATGGAGTTATATCCGTCAAAAAATGGGAGAAGGATTTCAAATTTTTCCTCTATAAGCTAAGTGATGGTTGGTATGATAATATCAAACATGAAAAGATTGAAATAAAAGAGTTCTCCAGAAAGACATTTGATGTTGCATGCAATGATTCAAATAAAGGGTGGGAATGGGATAATGAACCCTCTCCACTTGATAAATGGATGAATAATAACCCCTATATCGAAACGTTGGAAAATCCAGATGAATTTTTAGAACTATTTCAACCACCAAATACCAAGTCTTGAACCTCGTTCATTTGCTCTTATAATAACTGGAGCTGCTTTGACTGGGACTCTCTGAGTATGGTTGATAGGGAAGGAGTGGAGTGCCCTGGATTGATAAACTCATGATCGATCTCCTTTTCTATATTAACGTATCGCTTAAAATGCTCAGGATCTTCCCGGGCACTGCATAACAGATCTCCCTTCTTTGACATGATACAGATCTTGCACGAATGCCGGCTCATGCCTGCCACATAGGTATAGATAAACGGCCAAGCCATAATGGCTTTGTATTTATTGCCGAGTTGGTATAACCTCCTTCGGTTAGCCAGGTCCTCCAGTGTAATCCCATAGCTCGCAAAGACATCCGCAGTGGTGTAATCATGGATAGGAAGGACGGTATAGACCTTTCGTTTTTTGGTAGTCAGCTTTTTGTCCACCCTGAAAGGATCCTTTAGCGCTCTCGGGTCTGATTCTTCTGCCCGTAGACCAATGCAATTATAAACCCGGTCATAGTGATGCTCCTTGCAAAACTTCCGGATGAATTTGGAGATGGGTGCCGTCTTAAGGTCCGAGGTGCATTGCCTAAATGCCGGTGAAGGCCACATCCCACGGTGTTCGACCATTTCGAAAAACGTCTTATTGGCTTTTACTACATAAACTGGTATCTCATAGCAGGTTTTTTGAATGTGCTCTAACGTTCCTTCCCAGTCCGCGCCGGGCAGCTCGGCATGGATAACGATTAAATGTTCATGGGGAAGATTTTCATACATCCATTTAAACATGGCCTGTGAATCCTTTCCTCCGGAATGGTTACAAACAAATAGGGTCCTGAAGGAACACTCCATTAAACGCTTTCTGGCTGCTTTACTCATCAGTCATATGTTGTGGTTAAACATGACAGATTGAGAAGTTGAGCGTCAATCTGCCTTCACAGAAAAAAGGGCAGATTGTAAGCGGATCTTTTAAGCAATGAATAAAAAGTAATTGTTTTGAGAGATAATTGGTAAAACCCAACGTTGTCTGTTTTCGTAAAATTGAGTATATTGTAAAGGAAAATGTTATGGTCATGATCAAAGGAGAAAGCGTTAGAGTTGACATTGTGAAGTTTTTGAAAGGAACTGGTCAGGTTCCTAAGAAGGTGCTTGTTCATAAGCTTGAGCCATTTTACTCTGAACCATTAGTAGAAGATGGCATAAAAGATCTTAAGCAGCAACATTTCATAGAAATTGATGCCCAGGATAATGTGTCCATTTCCAGTAGGTCCGATGCTTTAGGAAAGCAAAAGACAAGAGAGATGCGGGAGTCTATGCGTCCCCATCTCAATATTGAGCCCAAGATTTAATTTAATCAATCCATTTTGATCGCCGACCTATCAACAATGCTTCAGAAGGATTCTATCAACCAAACAGTTAATGTTGATACTTATAAGGACTTTTTCTATGATCAAGGTGAAAAACTTCAATATGAGTCTTTTATCTTCCTTATTCTGGGTGTATTAGTCTGCTTTGCATATGTCGCATTGAATAAATACTATTACTATTATTCACAACAAGAGGTAGTTGATCCGGAAACTAATCTCACCAAACAAAAATTTGAGAACATCTCTCTCATTTACAGATTGCGCTTCAAAAGTATCATCTTCAAGATTTGTTTCTCATATGGAATCATTGCATCTGGGCTGTTCCTTGGAATGGCTTTGCTAGATGTAAGCAAGGTGACCGATATTGAGATAAGCAGAGAACTTCTCATGAGTACTCATGTAAGGTGGATAGATGCGATCATTGGTGGGCTGGTGTTTGGCTTTGCCATATATCCGGTACTCTCTACAAAACTTGTTGGTATTTTCGGTTTCGAATGGCTAATAGATCTATTCGCTAATCCTAATGATCAAAGGATCCTGGATGAAATCACATTTGGACGATACCTGGAGATAAGTGCCCTTTTAAAAGACCTGAAGAAGAAAGGTGATAACAATAACAATGGATATGGTCTCCAAGAACTAGAATATCAGATTTTTACCTGGAACGATCACCTGGATAAAGTCGATGATGATGAAATGTATCTGGCTTTACAAGATGCCAAGGAAAAGCATGGTGATCACCTTGTCAACATCAGCCTGTCCCTGGCCAAGACAATCGGATTTGAAAATATGCGGATGGCTCTAAAATACCCTGTTTATTAGGGGATCAGACTAATGACCTCCTTCGCGAGCGAAAGACCTTCTTTCCCCAGAGACTCAAGACGACTCCTTAGCTGAGCCAGGTTTTCATTCTTTTCAGTAGATTCCTTAACCTCTTTGATTAATTGATCATAGAGTGCAGTATCTGCGGTTTTAGGCTTTAATTTCGTCCAGTCTAATGAAGTACGAGTAAGTACTTCTATTTCCTTGGCACTTAATTGCTGGTTTGTTTGATCAACAGCCTGTTGATTAAGACTACCCATACTTGAACGTTTCTTTGCTACCATAATTTTATTGTATTATTTGTTAATCTCTTCAAGTTTTGCATCTGCTTCACGTACTTTTTCCAACCCCTTACCTGCTTTCGCTGAAGCATCTATGAGTGCTTCATTGATCTGATCCCGGATGCGTTTTAATTTCAACTCTTCAAGGAGCTGATCCTGCTGCTCTTTTACCTTTCGGAGGCTATTCAGGTGGGCGGTTATCTCTGCATTCGCTTTAGTAAGATTGTTGAATGCTACATTAATACTGTATTTCAACGTATCTCGATCTGTAATTAATGGATTGATTAATTCCTCTTTCTTTTCCTGATAGGTCCAAAGAGCCTCTTCCACCCAGATCTGAAGTGTGTTGATGGTTTCCATAGAAGGTGTTTCTTCAGTGACTTCTGTGAACTTCTCATCATCTTCAGACCACACGATATCTCCCTTTGCAATCTCCTGAAGCCTTCCTATTCTCATCCAGTTTTTCACATATGCTGGATACCATTCATTATCGAGGTAATCCAATCTGTCATCTATGAGCCTTTCATAATAAGCATCTACCAATTGAGCATATGAAGATTGTATCGAGATAATGTCGTCTCCAACCTGACTAGATAGATCTACCACTGATTGTGGCACTGAAGCACATTGCGAAAAGATTATCACAAATGCTAGCAACTTTAAATTTTTATATTGAAGCATGGTATGTTTATAAAGGGTAAAAGAATCATATTAAATATAACTGATTTAAAAATAAACGCAAAAAACGGTTAAACAAATGAATTAAGTTTTGAAACTTAGAAAGAGGGGGGGTGTGAATGGTTAATTTTTTGGTAGGAATCCCAATATCTTGCTCACAAAGCATTTATCTTTATATACCAACACAGCACGCCTGTACTTTCAAAACTGAATCAATAGTCAAAGGAATTAAAACATATAAAATGTCTTTAAGGACATAATCAAGCTTGGTTCTTGGTTAGTTTTCGCTGAATCTGAACCCCTGCAGATGGCAAGGGGTTCTTTCTCAATATATATGAGACCTTTAAGGTCTACACATCAATTGAGCAAACTGAATAAATAATGGATTTTAATAGTATCGATGATATCAAGGAGTTTGGCTTCACAGGATTTCATACTGTTGGAAGTCTGTGGGATGATTCAACACTCATACCTAAAATCAGGGGAGTGTATTTGGTACTGAATCCAGTGCGTTCCGCTAAGTATCTGCTACCTGGAGTAGGGGGATTTTTTAAAGGAAAGGACCCGAATATTTCGATGGAAGAACTAAATGCTAATTATGTAGATAATGTGCTGGTAATCTATATTGGTAAAGCTGGTGGTACATCAAATAATGCAACACTTCATTCAAGGATCAGGCAGTACCTGAGGTTCGGACAAGGGAAAAATGTGGGCCATTGGGGTGGTCGACTGATCTGGCAAATAAAACACCATCAAGAATTGGTGTTTTGCTGGAAACCGACACCTCGTAGCGAGCCACGTGATATAGAAAAAGAATTGTTGGATGCATTCAGTGAACAATTCAAAAGATTGCCCTTTGCAAACCTGATTTGAATCAAGGAAATGGAAGATCCCAAAATCACCCAGGCACGTAGGTTAATAATGGAAAAGTTTCAGTTGAAGGATCCGGACTTAGTCTTAGTGGAAAGAGTTGAGAATGAGAAATTAGTGACGTATTCGTTCAGGGAAAATTCAAAAAGATTTAGAGTGTCGTTTCTAGGAGAAAAAGTGATTGATATTTTTAGGTATTGAAAAAGAATGAATTCTTGATTGATTTGATAGCTTTATAGGGTGACTACTCCTTTATCCATACGACTATCAGAACTAGCCGCTGAAATTCAGCAAGTGATCCATAGTTCCTTCCGGAACAGGTATTACTGGGTCATTGCGGAAATATCCAGTCTGAATGCCTATCCGAACAGGGACCGCTATTACTTTGATTTTGTGGAAAAGGAGGAAGCTTCTGATGAGATCCACACAGAGATTGCCGGTCGAGCATGGAAACGGGGATCCGAAGCCATTGCTGAATTTGAGAAAGTTACAGGTGAAAAATTCCGTGAGGGCCTTGAGGTATTGGTCCAGGTGTCAGTAAGTTTTCATTCACGATATGGGCTCACATTATCTCTGGAGGACATCAGTCAGGAGTACACGCTGGGAGCCCTGGAGAAAAGAAAACAAGAGGTTCTGAAAGCGCTGGTTGAAAACAATCCGGAGGCCATTCAAAAAGTGGGTGAAGTCTACCTGACAACGAATAAGAAAGCCCGGTTCCGGTCAGCCATACAGCATATCGCAATTGTAGGGTCCCCTAACTCGGAAGGGTACAAGGATTTTATGCACAACCTTTCCAATAACACCTTTGGCTATCGGTTCACCACAGAGATCTATCAGTCATCTGTACAGGGACGGGAAGCAGAGGGTGAAATGATTGATAGGCTGATCGCCATCTACGAATCGAAAATTCCCTATGATTGTGTAGTTATCATCCGGGGTGGGGGAGCTCAGACGGATTTTCAGGTATTCAATCAGTATAGGTTGTCCCGTGCAGTAGCAAGGTTTCCTATTCCTATAATCACTGGGATCGGGCATATAAGCGATATCAGTATTGTGGATAGGATGGTGCATACGATGACAAACGCTCCTACAAAAGCGGCTGAATTTATCGTTGCATATAATCGGAACTTTGAGGAAAAGGTGATCTCCGTCCGGCAAAGACTGGCCATTCGGACTCAACAATTGCTTGGCAACAAGAAAGATCGTTTAGGATCACTCAACAGGCAGATCGTCCAGGCTACTCAAGGCCTGCTGATCCATCAACAGCAAGAGCTGGCAACGTATGGATTCCAGATCAGGTCCAAACCGCTATCACATCTTTACAGTGAACAGCAGGAGCTCTCGCATTTATCGGTCAACCTGGCAAGAAATACTCGGTCTGTTTTGAAAAATGGTCGGGACCAGCTGAAGCAACTGAGCTACCCAATTCAATCACGACCAAAATCAATTGTGGATAGTCGGCAAAAAGATCTTTCTCATTTATCTGCTAATTTTAGCATGCATACCAGGTCCCTTTTTAAAAATAAGGACCAGGCCTTAAAGCATACCGGATCAGTGATCCGTCTGGCCAGGCCGGAAAGTATCCTAAAACGAGGGTTTGCCATCATCTCACAGGAAAACCATTTTGTGGCCCATGGAGACCAGGTGGATCCGGATAAAGAATTAAAAGTGATCATGCAGTCTCATGATATTGACACCAAAGTAATCCGAAAACAAAAGCGAGATGACGGACAAACTTACCTATGATGAAGCCTATACAGAGCTGCAGCAGATTGCAAAAGAGATCGAGGATGAGTCGGTTTCGATTGATGTTCTAGGAGAAAAGGTGAAGAGGGCCTCAGAACTCATTGAGTTCTGTCAGAAGAAGCTGCGGGCAACAGAAAGTGAGGTCAATAAGATTATCAAGCAAATGGATCCGAAGGAAAGGCCGGATGAATCTGAAGAGTAAACTAGCACTTCCAATCTTACCTAAAGTACGGTGATAAATAATATGGTAAGGGTAGTATTCGAAAAGTCCTACTTAACATAAGATAATTTATATAACATATAACGGTTATATATATTTTATGACGTAATTTGCAAATTTTTTTCAAAGTAGGCCTTTATGGATAACTCGGAAGTAAAGTTCCGTAGTAAATTTATTGTGCAAAGATTTGTTACTCTGCTGTGATGTTGGAGACATAAATATTCTCTGCAACTTGCCGAGTTATCAAGTGGTAACTACCATCAATCTCGACATCCAGAGATCCATCAAATTCGTGTTGTGACTTTATTGTGACCTTGCTATTGATGATGAGTCCAAGTCTCGTTATGTGTTTAAGAAATGACTGTGAATCGTGTTTTACTCCTACTACTTTAAGTTTTTTTCCAATTTTTTCCTGAATTAAAGTGGTTTCATGCATGCCTCTTATCTCGCCATTTGAGTCAGGTATTGGGTCTCCATGTGGATCATATTGAGGGTATCCCAGAAGTTTATCTAGTTGATCTACTAGCTTTTTTGATTTAATGTGTTCTAATTGTTCTGCTACTTCATGAATCTCATCCCAGGTAAATTCCAGCTTTTCAACCAAAAAGGTCTCCCACAACCGATGCTTCCGTATTACAATGTATGCTGCTTTTTCTCCTTTTTCAAGAAGTGAAATGGCTCCATATTTTTCGTAGTGTATATATTCCTTGTCCTTCAGTTTTTTAAGCATGCTACTCGCAGTGGCCGGAGATATCCCCAAATGACTTGCTAGTTCATTGGTCCCAAGCTCCTTACCATTTCGATCCACATTCAAGCTATAGATAGCCTTCAAATAGTTTTCTTCTGTATTTGTGATCATTGACCAAAAATAAAACTCATTTTGCTAATTTAAAAGTTTGATATATCTAACTTTAATTAATAGGTTTGCTTAAATATAATTTGTTGTGAGTAAAAAGTTGTCGTATTTGATATTCCTTCTCATTTTAATGAAGATTATGTCGTGTGAAGAGATAATACCAGTTGCGCCCGCGGAAAATGAGCTACTGGATGGTCCTACAGAAGGTCTGTCCCATGCGGAACAGCGTCAATTCCTGAACGGTGATATCGCTTTCAATGATGAGGTATTCTCATCAGTTGATGGACTTGGGCCAGGGTTTGTTGCTACCTCATGTGGTAGTTGTCATCCCGGAGATGGGAAAGGACATCCGTTCACAACCCTTACCAGATTCGGACAAACGTTGCCCAACACATTGCCTGAACTATCTATTGGGGGTCCACAACTTCAAAATAGGGCAATACCAGGATTTGAACCTGAAAAAATACCAGATGGAGTTCCTTTTATGAAGTTTACCCCTCCTGCTGTAACAGGTCTTGGATTTCTTGCAGCCCTCACTGATCAACAAATTCTCCAATATGTAGATTCACTGGATGAAGATGGTGATGGAATATCAGGGGTTCCGAACTATATAACACCCCCGCCCTACTTTGAGCAAAAATGGCTTCACCAACCTGTTAACGGTAAAATCATAGGTCGTTTTGGAAAGAAAGCTGCTGCCATAGATCTTCTTCAGCAAACGGTAAGTGCATACAATCAGGATATGGGCGTAACGTCAACATTTGAACCTGTCGATCCCTTTAGTCAGTTGACTACTGACCCCGAGGTCTTTGATCAAACTATTCGTGATGTCGTTTTTTATCTGCGAACCCTCAAAGCACCAATCCCTCGAAACGAGGATGATATTCAGGTACTTAAGGGCAAAAGAATATTCAATGAAATTCAATGTAGCTCATGCCATATTCCCGAATGGACCACCCCGGATTCCGATATATCGGCTTTATCAAATAAGACATTTTATCCATATACAGATCTGTTACTGCATGATATGGGGCCCGGATTGGATGATGGTGCGACCGAAGGTTCTGCAGAAACTTACGAGTGGCGTACTCCACCCTTATGGGGTTTAGGATTATCTCCTAATTCGCAAGGAGGTTCTTTTTTCCTGATGCATGATGGTCGTGCAAGAAGCATCAAACAGGCAATTGTTTTACATGGGGGTGAAGCAGAAAGTAGTAGGAACCAATTCACCTCCCTTAGTGAAACGGACAAGGAAGCCCTTATTACATTTTTAGAATCACTTTAAGCATGGAAAGAAGGGCATTTGTAAGAAAATGTGGAATGGGATGTCTGGGTGTCCTTGCGTCTAGTATGTTTCTTCCTGGATGTTCTGGAACACGCTACGTAACTGGAAACATTCAAGGCTCCTTTTTGAGCATTAAAGAAGATGATTTTTTGAATGAGGATCATGACTATCTGAAGCATGTAGTTGTCCAAAATGATGCCTTACAATATCCAATAGTGGTCTTTCGCCTGAGTACTGACAATTACAAAGCACTTCTAATGAAATGCACCCATCAGGGCACAGAGCTTCAGGTATTTGGAGATCGCTTACAATGTCCTGCTCATGGCAGTGAATTTACCAATACAGGAAGTGTTCAAAATGGTCCAGCGGACACTGAGCTTCGGAGCTTTCCTGTCATCAAAGAATTGAAAACACTAAAAATCGATTTATCATGAGAAACTTTAGCTTGGTTCTGATTGCTATTGCCTGCTTCATTTCACTAAAAACTAGTGCTCAAATTGATAGCACCTTGCTGAAAAGAGTGCCAGTAGATACATCCAGAAATCTTCTTAACATGGATGCGGTTTACAACCGACCTTTTTTGCAGGTTGGGAAGCTTCCGGTTTCTGTGGGTGGGTACATCGAAGCTGATTATTCTTACATCGGTGAAGATGGAATTACAGACGGGCACAGTTTTCGGGTACCTCGAATGACCTTATTTGTGGCATCCTCCATCCATCGGAAAATCAAATTTCTCTCAGAGATCGAGTTTGAAGAAGGTGGCGAAGAAGTCGCCATTGAATTTGCAGCGCTGGACATTAGCATGCATCCCCTGCTGAATCTTCGTGGTGGCATCGTGATGAATCCCATTGGAGCATTTAATCAAAACCACGATGGACCTAAATGGGAATTTGTTGATCGTCCCATTGCTGCAACGGAAATGTTACCGGCGACCTGGAGTAATGTAGGATTTGGATTGTATGGTAAATACTTTTCAAAGGAGTGGGCTTTTGGGTACGAAGCCTATCTAACCAATGGGTTTGATGATGCCATTATCAATAATGGTGAAAACAGAACATTTCTACCTGCCTCTAAAGACAACAAAGAGCGCTTTGAGGAATCATCTAATGGTGAACCCTTATTTACGGGGAAAGTAGCCCTCCGCAACAAAAAGATTGGTGAGATAGGTCTGTCCTACATGGGAGGCATTTATAATACCTATGAAGAGGATGGTTTGATTTTGGATGAGAAGAGAAGGCTGGATGTCTTTGCGGTCGATTTCAACACTACCATACCAATAATTAAAACCTTCTTAGTTGGCGAATGGGCGTGGGTCAACGTTGATGTTCCTGCAACTTTCACACAGCAATTTGGCAATAAGCAAAAAGGAGGTTTTATAGATATAGTTCAACCTGTACTGAATGGAAAACTATTTGGTTTTAATAAAGCAACATTCAATGTGGCCATGCGAATTGAATATGTTGATTGGAACGATGGCACTTTTCGGGAAACAGATGAAAGCATCGGAGATGAGATTTGGGCTGTCGTCCCAGCAATAAGTTTCCGGCCAACAGCTCAAACTGTCATTCGCTTAAACTATAGAATGATGAAGCAAACAGATCTCCTGGGTAATCCCCCAGCTAAAATCTCAGGAATCCAGTTTGGGGTTTCTTCGTACTTCTAGCCTCTATTTTGATAGAATTCACTCCTTTATTTAAGTAATCGCTTAAATATTGAATCAATTTGTTTTACTTTACATTTTAGTAATTGCTAAAACACTAAATAATGAGTCATACGTGTATAAGAGTATTGGCCGATCCTGTTCAGATAAAGGATTGTAAAGGCAGTTTAATGAGATTAGATGAAGACCTTTCATTAACAACACAGATTTTCAACCTATCTGGAAATGCTGCAAGGCTAAAAATCCTGTTTCTTCTACATAAAGAAGGTGAAATGTGTCCCTGTGATCTTAGCGATATACTTGACATTTCGGTCGGTGGTATCTCCCAACACCTAAGAAAACTGAAAGATGGTAAGCTCATAAAGGATAAGAAAGTTGGTCAAACCGTATTCTATTCACTTGTAAATAAGAATGTAGAAATCCTCAAACCAGTATTGGAAAATCTTTCTAAACAGAATGAAAAAACAATGGTATCATGAGTACTTCAAACACTTCTTCAAAAAGCGCAAGTGCCGGATTGTTGGCAGCCATAGTAGCTTCGCTATGTTGTATTACCCCGGTGTTTTCTCTCCTGGCTGGCATTGGTGGTATTGCCGCCACGTTTTCCTGGATGGAGCCATTCAGGCCGTATCTCATCGCGGTGACGATAGGTGTTTTAGGTTTTGCATGGTATCAGAAACTTAGACCTGGAACAGCCGAAGAACTCGCCTGTGCATGTGAGGATGATGAAAAACCCTCTTTCTGGCAATCAAAAAAGTTTTTGGGAATAGTTACAGTGTTTGCTGCCCTGATGCTCGCGTTTCCCACTTATTCGCATATATTCTATCCAAAAAAGATAGTATCGGTCTTATTGCCGAATAATGATCAGACGAAAATCAAGTTAGCCGATTTCAATATCAAAGGAATGACCTGTACTGGCTGTGAGGAGCATGTAAAGCATGCGGTATCCTCTTTAAATGGGGTACAAGAAGTATCTGCATCTTATAAAGACGCCAGCGCTCAGGTAAAATACGATGCATCAATAGTCGGTTTAGACAAAATCATAGAAACGATCAATAAGACCGGATACCAAGTAGTAGAAAAGCCTAACAATCAATAACATGGAAAAAGATATCGTATTACAATCCACCATCACCTGCCCAAACTGTGGTCATCAGAAAGAAGAAACCATGCCTACAGATGCATGCCAATATTTCTATGAATGCGAAAACTGTCATGAAGTACTGAAACCCAAAGACAGTGATTGTTGTGTGTATTGCAGCTATGGAACCAACCCATGCCCTCCTATCCAGGAAGGTGGAAAAAGTAGTTGTTGCGCATGAAAAAATATGATGTAATCGTCATCGGATCTGGTATGGCCGGAATGACCATCGCCAATAAATGCGCTAAGAAAGGATTAAAAACAGCCATCACCGACTCACGACCTTACGGGGGTACTTGTGCCCTTCGTGGTTGTGATCCTAAAAAGATTCTTGTAGGTGCTGCCGAAATCATCGACCGAGCCAATAAGATGAGAGGAATTGGGATACAAGGAGACGTTTCTATCAACTGGCAAGACTTAATGGCCTATAAAAATAAATTCGTTTCCAAAATGCCAGGAGGTGTTGAGAAAGGATATGAAAATGCTGGTGTAGAGATGTACCATGGAGCAGCCAGCTTTGAGTCTGAAAACACTGTCCGTATTGGGAACGATCTGCTGGAAGGTGATAAAATCGTAATTGCCACAGGTGCAAGACCGGTAACCCTTGACATACCGGGAGGTGATTTACCGATAGATAGTACCGATTTTCTAAACCTGGAAAAGTTACCTGAACACATCACTTTTATCGGAGGTGGTTACATTGCGATGGAGTTCGCCCACATTGCAGTCAGAGCTGGTAGTAAGGTCGCTATATTTCACCGGGGCAAGCGTCCCCTTGAAAATTTTGATGAAGATATTGTCAATCACCTCGTTGATGCAACCAGAGCATTGGAGATTGATTTGCATCTTGAAACTGAAGTAGTAGGCATTGAAGAAGATGACGATCAATTCAAAGTCATCACCAAATCTCCGAGTAGCACAGAGACACATAAGACCAACCTTGTGGTAAATGCGGCAGGCAGAGTACCAGAATTGGATGGAATGAATTTGGAAAAAGCTAACATCACTTTTAGTAAAAAAGGAATCAAGGTAAATAAATACCTCCAAAGTGAGAGTAACCCTGCAGTTTATGCGGCAGGTGATGCAGCTGATAGCAATGGGATAAACCTCACGCCTGTAGCCGTAATGGAAGGACATACCGTGGCTGCCAATATTATAAGGGGTAATACTAAAAAGCCTGACTATACTGAAATGCCAAGTGCCGTATTCACCTTACCTACACTGGCTGCTGTGGGTATGACAGAAGAGCAAGCCAAAGCCTCAGGGATAGAACATCAGGTGAAAAGTGCTTCTACCTCCAACTGGTACAATGCCAAGCGGATCAATGAATCAACCTATGCCTACAAAGTGATTTCTGACAAGGATAATCGCATTTTAGGCGCTCATATCATCGGCCCGCATGCTGAAGAAATGATCAACCTTTTCGCAATGGCTATTCGAGGAAAACTAAAAGTTGCCGACATCAGGAACATGGTCTATTCCTATCCCTCTATGGGTTCGGATATCGGGTCTATGGTTTAATTGAAATTCAAAAACATAAACAATCTGTTGTTCACCACCTCGTGTAGAAACGTAGCTTTAATAAAATGTGAAAAATTATGATACCCAAGGATCTGACAAAACATATAAAAGTACGCTTGCAGAGCATTAAGGGACAGGTAGATGGATTGATCCGGATGCTGGATGAAGGAAAAGATCCAGAAAAAATTTTGCTACAGTTCAAAGCGGCACAAAAAGGACTGGACAAAGCCCATTATTTATTATTGGATGAAGCTTATCGGAAAGTGCTGGCCATTAAGATTTCAGAAACCGTTGAAGCCTGCCCGGGTAATTGCGGCAACGAAGACAGGATAGAGTTTATCCGCCAGCAGTTTCCTCACCTGGAGTTGGATAGCCTTACACAAAAAATGAAGGAAATAGCAGAGCTAAAGGAACGAATAGGTACGAAAGAAAATTCATAACTTCCTTCCTAGGTCTGATATTAAAGTTTAATTCCTAAAGTTATATAGTATGATCGCGGAGCTGATGGAATTATTCCCGGCCCCGGATATCCTGTGGCTCTGCGCGTAAAATACTTCTCATTTAGCAAATTATTGATCCCGGTTTCCAGCTTCAATGCTTTAAACTTATATGATAAAGAAAAATCTAAAATAGCATAAGAAGGTATTTTACCAATTATGCCCTCTGTGTTTTCTCCCGGTTCCGGGATTGAAGAATTTTGGGCATCAGTATACTGATCTGATAGATGAGTATATTGAAGACTTCCCCATAGATTTTTGTACCCTAGACGAATACCGGTTTTAAGATTTATCTGAGGTATAAATTCTACCATTTTACCTTGTATATTACTTTCTTCACTATTTAAGTATTGTGAGTTGGTTAGCGCAAAATTAATAAACGGAGCAATCTTATATTTTTCATCCAATCGCAAGGTGTTAGTTATATTCCAGTCTACAAAAGTCTCTAGCCCGTAAATGAAGGCATCACCTATATTTTTTCTAACCCGGTTACCTTTATTTGGGCCTGAACTGACCAAAATTGTGCCTATTCGATTATTGTATCTAAGGGCAAAAAGACTCAAATCATAAGAGAAGGTTGCCTCACTTTTTCCCCGAATCCCGATATCAGCCGTAAAGCCTTTTTCATCAGTAATGTTTGGATCAATCATAAATGTTGGATTTACAACCCTTATATCGCTAAATGTGACCGAACGATAATTTTGGGATAGGTTGGCATACATCTCCAGCAGTTCTGAATGATAATAATCCACACCAAGACCAAGGAGTAGGATCGGGCGTTCCAGTGTACGATTGTCTTGTCTTATTTCTCTAAAAATCTCACTGCCCGCCAAATCATATCTTACCTCAGTATAATTTCCAGCAGATTCAGTTTTTATATATTCAAGTCTTACTCCGGGCGTAACCGACAAATTCTTTGATAAGGTTAAAATATTTTCACTAAACAGGGCAAGGTTCAGGTTAGGGAAGGTGAATTCTGATTGGTTTGGATAAGAAGGGTTAAACTCATTAGTAAAAGAAAAGTCAGCAGAAGCACCCGGGCTGCCCGGACCCTGTCTTGAGCTGTTGGCTGACTGATAGTATTTTCCCCCAACAAGCAATACCGATTTTTTATTTAGTACGGAATAATGGTGGAGTAACTTTGCTTCAGCGCCCCAATTATTGAATTTCCCAATGATTAGATCACGAGTATATACATCCGGATTATCAGGTTCAGTGATTGGGTTTCGCTCAGGTCTTTTAGCATCTCCGCGAAAACCCAACGCACTTCTTTGAGCATCCAGACCAAATAGATTGAGACTTACATTTGTCTGTTGCGAAAACTTGTGTTTCAATTTTAACGCATATAGCTTCCAGTCTACCGAAAACCAATTTCTTTCTCTGTTACTGAAATACATATTCTCTTTAAATTGGCTATCAGTTAGCCCCCCCGGTTGTTGAGCAAGGTATTTTAGAAAAGTAGTTTCAAAAGTTATGTTAGTTTGATTAGTTAAAGCATAATTCATCGAGGCAAAAAGGTTTTTGGAGTCAAATTCCGAATTGGGTCTGAAACCATCCCCACGCTTAAAATTGAAATAAGTGTAATAACTAAACCGTCCTATAGTACCATCCAGGCTATTAAAACTTGTAAAGAGGTTAAAAGAACCGTAAGATTGTCTTGAATTCCATTCAATTTTTTTGGATGGATTTGGTTCCTTTAGTTTAAAGTTGATCAGTCCGCCAAATTGAGTGCCGTACTGTAAAGAGGCAGCTCCTCTAATTACCTCTATCTTACGTATGGCCTCAGCTGGTGGGGTGTAATAACTTTCAGGGTATCCTAAAACATCGGCACTTATATCATAGCCATTTTGACGTGTATTGAAGTTGGCCGTTCGGTTAGGATCTAAACCTCGACCTCCTACGTTTAGTTGAAGTCCTGCATCACCATTATCATATATATTAAGCCCAACTACTCTCGAATATATCTGTCGGGCATTGTTAGCAGCCAGATTACCCACCATCTGATCCATTAAAATAACCTCCGATTTTTTACCGGCATAAATTGACGTGCCTTCTACAGGGTTTAACCAATCAAGAGCAAATTTTTCTTCTTTTTGTTGGTTGATAACCACTTCATCCAGATTTCCTCCAAATGGATCAAGAAGAAAAGTGAGAGAGGTGTCCGAAACAAGTCTGACCTTCTTTTTGATAGTATTATAGCCTAAGGCAAATATGGTGACCGTGTATTCGGCTTTTTTCAAATCTTTAAAAACAAAATTCCCGTTGGTATTCGTAATCTCTTTAAGGTTAACTTCCTCTATATATATTTCAGCATCCTTTAAAGCATTATATGTATCACTTTCTCTAACGTACCCTGAAAAATCATACTGTGCGATCAGAGGGTAAGAAATACTTATAAATATGATGAGTAAACTAAAGACCTTTAATTTCATCGTTAAATGGTAATATCCAATTTTTATGTTTCCATGATTCCTTCTTATCAGCAAGGTTGACCGTAGGGTCTACAAAGGCAGTGCTTCGCCTGCCATTAATTGCTACATAGCTTTCTACATATACTTCTAAATATTCATGCCCCTGTTTTTCAAAATGTTTTTTAAGAAAATGAGCATATTCTAAAATGAAATCGGGCTGGGTGGACATTTGCTTCTCTTGAAATGGCGTTAGAAAATCTGCATTGTTGACATAAAAATGCTCACCCGTTTTTCCATTCACAATTTTAAAACTCGCATATCCTGCTTTCTCCATTAACATTACCCGCCAACTAAATCGGTAGCCCTCTTCGGTCCAAAACAATTCACCGGGATAGGCCAGATAACGAAACGGAAAAGTGATCTGTACAATAAAGAAAACTGCCAGAAGCGATATTTTAAGCTTATTTGCCTTATTGAAACTTTGTAATAGTTTCTTCTGGTTGTCAAACTTTTTTTTATTGATTTTCAGTGCTTTAGCTGCTATGGATAATAGTTTATCATGAAATTTCGCATCAAAAAAGATCGTTGCAGCCAGAATCATGATAAAAGGGAACATCCCAATTGGGAAGAGCACCCAGGTGAGCATATGAAAAACTACTACTAAAACAAAGGCGACTAAACGAATACGTTTGTAAAGCAATAAAAAAGGAATAGATAAGTCAAAGATGGCTCCTGACCAACTGAATAAATAAATTAACCAATTTTGATGGAAAAAATTTCCCAATATTGGTAAATCATAATGTGCTGGAAGCCAAATTTTCAGTGGCATTCCTTGTAAAAGCCAGTCTGAATTGAGCTTGGCCAGACCCGCATAAAAGTACACAATGGCTACTAGTAGTTTGAGGGCATCGATAGTCCATTGAGGCACTTGTTCAAATGATAAAATAGGTTGGCGCTTAGCATCTAATGAAAAATAGGCATTTACCGGCAAAAATATTAACAGGAACGCCACCAAAGAGATAAAATAATAATGGTTAAGATAGGTTGTCTTATCCATCAGCTCTATGTAAGTAAAAGACAAAAAAAAGAGGATAATGGATAAGCGATATTTATACCCTAAGGCAACACCAATGGCAGACAGGCCACAAATTAAAAACAGAACATAAGTCCACTCGCCCAGTGGTTTTATGAATTCAAAGCCATAATAGGAAAAATGAAACAAGGGTTTTATATAGAGTTTATCTATCCAACCCAAAGCCCAAAACCGAATGATACTTATAGCCATGAGGAAACCAAAAAAAATGCGAAAGACTGCAAGAGGTGCAGCCTTCGTTGATCGCATTAAGTATTTATTGATAAACAAGCTCATGTTTAGTCACCATCGGCATCTACATAGTCCACACGGATATTTAGGGCTTGAAACATATCTACTTTTAACAGAATAGTGTTAGCCTGAAGTTCATCATAGGTTTGAAGCATTTGTGCATTATTATTCTCCACTTCAGTATAAAAGTTTTCACCCAGGTTTTCGGCCTTAGCTTTGGATTTGGCAAATTGATCGTTTATAAGACCCGAGAGATCACTACCATCTGTTATAGAATTAAGAAAATCAAGGTAACTTTTAAGGCTTTCACCCTGCCCGTTTCCATTATAGTATTGCCCATTGAAAAAATCAATCGTTGCATTCAAAGACGCCATGAAAAGTGTTTTGGAGACATCTCTTCTGTAAAAAGCTTCTACCCGGTCACTCAAAGGCGTATTGGAAAAAACACCAGCAGGAATACCGATTTTACCAGCTCGTAGCGTTCTTTCATAATAAAACATGTAGTCGTTGACAAGTTTATTTACCGAGCTACTAGCCGTTGATCCATCATTATTTACAAATTCATCACGGTATCCGCCTTCCCAATCCTGCAATACGGCAGTTGAAAGATCTGCTAAACGGTTGATAAGGTCATTCAGATAATTTCTCAAATTTTCCTCGGTTTCAAATCGCTCCAATATCATCTCCTGGTTTTCGGCAGCTCCATGAAGTAAATAGTCTATAGCAGGAAAACCTTGCTGGTTCCTTGAGGAGGGTAAAGTAAGATCATAAGTGCCTGAATTTACATGCTCCTCAATTGCTGTTTTACTTGTTGGAAAAACATTTGTAAAATCTCTCAAAGACAATTCTTCAGCTTTGCCAATTTCAAACATTGATACCGATTGCCAGGCAATATAAGCCTCCAGCCAAGCTATTTTCAGAGCCTCCAGATTACTTAAAGTTCTGTTAGCAATAAAGTCATTTTTAGCGTTCGTCAAGTCAGTAAGCTTACCCACATAATTGTCATATGCAGGTATGATGATGTTGTCTGCCCAATTGACCAACATGGCTTGGCGATCAAAATTATCGGTACTTGCTTTTGGCTCGTTTTCAGTTGAGCAGGCCACAATAAAAAATATCATGGCCATGCTCAAAATGATAGAAGTTGTTTTTGTATTTAAATGATGTATAATCATGATTTAAACGATTTTTAAAGTTACGATCCTGCCTCAGCAACTGTAAAATCAAATTTTGCAGCTATTGCCTCAGAAATACTGTCAAGGGTCGTTTCCTTCACATCCCAGAAGCCGTTAGGGCCATCTGTCAATAACTGTGTAAGGAAGCCATCCACTTCAGATTTTGTAAAATAGGGTTGATCTGAATCCGGCATTCTGGTAAATCTTAAGCTGTAAATAAATCCGTAACCTTCTGAAAGGTTCTGAAAGGCCCCACCATAAGCTGATTCGTTACTACGATCATCCGGTAGAGCGATTTTAGCTGATTGGAGGTAATTTATAGCCCGTATGGCAATGACCTTAGAGATATTTTCCCGAATGATGTCTGCCTGCTGGTCTCTTACATCATAAGCTTTGGCAACAATGGCAGCTCTTCCAACGGTAAAAGCGTTGAAAATATCTTCAGCAATTCCTGTGAAGTCATTATCATTATTTACAGTACCCGTGTAATCGTTTAAAAAACTGTCATCTTGTCCAATAGTCTGGCTGGGGTTAGCTTTATCAGCGGCTGTACCATATATGTAACCGTATGCCTCATCCCAGTTGTGTTCCATTGTGGAATAATTCTCACCGTCTTCCAATACCCCATTATCATTATCATTTCTTTTTGTGTCTGCATCGAGCACCTCAGAACTCAAATAGTTGTTGAGCATTTGGTCAGCCATTAGGGCACCAATCAGCGATTTTGCCACTACCTGGTTTAAAACCAATCCTTTGGCATCTACATATCGGGTTTTACTCCCATCGGCAAGCTGTCCGGCTGCTCCTGGCGAGGCAACGGTATTTTGGTTTGGGAATACCTCATCTACCTGTGCATTGATCCAGGTTTCAAAATCAGCTTTTATCTGGCTCGATTCAGCGGTATTCGCAGAAAAGTAGTCAGCTGAAGCCGCTACTTTACCCTTGATACTCTGATCAGCAGCATTTAAATCGGCATTGTCAAAAGGTGATGCATCTCCACCGGAAGCTGTCTCGTTTCGATACATTTCCAAAAGGCGCTCTTTTGTTGCGGAGAAGTCAAGCATGGCATCTACCAACTCTTCAGCCATCATAATGCGATTAGTCTGACCATTAAATGCAACCGTTAAACTTCCATCTCTTTCAAAGGTATAGGTATCAGGAGTACTTACATTGGGTGATGGATTTTCATCATCAGAACATGAAAATAGCATCGTGCCGACTAAGGCTATCATTAATAATTTTTTCATCATCAGTTATTCTACGTTTATTTAGATTAATTATAAATAGTACTGCAAAGGTGAGCATTGAGCTTTGATGTGTCAATAGCCAGACCTGGCTAATTTTCTTATCACTACCTCTAGCTATAGGTTAGGGTTATCGCTTGTTGTAGTTTACGGATACTAATCCAGACTCCACCGCATAAGCCACCAGATGTATGGGTGAGGTAATATTGAGCTTTCTTAAAATGTTTTTGCGATGAGCGTTCACCGTGTGTACGCTGATATGCAATTTTTTAGCAATTTTTTCAGTGGTATTGCCATTTGCTATTAGCTCGAGCACCTCTAGTTCTCGTGGAGAGAGCGAAGTAGGCTCACAATTTTCATTTTCTTGCTGATCTGTTTCAAGTACGCTATTGAGAATGGTATTACAATAAAAACGTTGACCAATAGATACCGCCTTTAGCGCATCAATAATTTCTGTTTCACTACAATTTTTGGTAACCATACCTTTGATGCCGGATTTAATCAAAGTCTGAATGGTAATGCGGTTTTGACTATTGGTTATAACCAGCAATTGCATGCTTCCCTTTTTCTGAAGAGTAATAATTTCTTCGAGGTACTTAGGATCCTTTTCAATCACATCCAGTACTAATAAATCCGGCTTAAGATCATTTATGTTTTCGGTTAAACTTTCGGGTTTATCGATTTGTGAAGCAAGGTAAAAACCTAGTGTTTCCTCTATTAAACTAGCAATAGCCTTTCGAGTTAAAAACTGAAAGTCTGCGAGTACAACGGATTTTTCTTTTACTATTGACACTATTTGTAATGATTCTAAATAATTTCAAATTACTGAAAAAATATAATAGCATCAAAATAAGTTCTTCGATCCACTTGCCAACCACCCCCTCCCCAAGCTTACCTTTGAATTGTTCTTATCCGGTAAGAATCCCAAATCATTTTAAAGAACAATTTAAAAGGAGGAAATAATGAAACGTCAAGTAGAAATATTTACGGCTAATTGCCCGGTTTGTGATCCGGTAGTCAGCATGGTAAAAGACTTAGCCTGTGATCAATGTGAAATAACAGTCTATGATCTGGTAAAGCAAAGTAAAGACAAAACTTGTCTGAGCAAGCTGGAATCTTACGGGATTAAAAAGATACCAGCCATAGCTGTAAACGGATCGCTTTTATCCTGCTGTAAAAGCCAGGGAGTCACCAAAGAAGAACTGATCAAAGCAGGGATAGGACAAGGATAAAAAAAGAAGTAAGGTACGGCTTACAAAATATATTTCCCCCCATGCTGCCGTGCTGGCGAGGGAATTCACTTAAACCAACACAGTTATGAAACCATTGAACAACGAAATTCAACAATGTATTGACAATTGTAATGCATGTATCACCGCTGCGCGAATCTGTCTGGACCAGCACATGGGTGAACCCGATATGAAAAAATGCCATCAGCTTTGTCTGGATTGCATTGCCCTTTGTACCGCCTGTGTCCAAATGCTGGCATCTCAGTCCGATTATGCCAACAGAGTATGCGCCATTTGTGCTGATCTGTGTAAGGCCTGTGCAGAAGAGTGTGGCAAATTTGACAGTGAAGTGTGCAAGCAGTGTGCAGAAAAGTGTGAAGCTTGTGCGGAAAGTTGTGCTAAGATGGCGGCATAATATGAGAGTCTTAAAATCTCTGAAGCAGGATTTCGTAAGCATAGCGTCCCTGTTTACCTCGGTATCTACCTTACTGTGCTGTGCCCTACCATCATTGCTCGTAGCTGTTGGCATGGGAGCAGTGGTGGCCGGAATGGTATCAGATTTTCCCGCATTGATATGGTTAAGTACGTACAAAGAATGGACCTTTCTTGGGGCTGGATTATTGATCGGTTTCAATTTCTGGCTGTTTTATGGAAGAAAGAATAATCAGGCATGTGAGATAGATGAATTTGGAAATGAAACGGCCTGTGATACTGCCGCCCGGTGGAGTAAGATCATCCTTTGGATATCCTTTGGATTATATGTGCTGGGCTTGTTTTCGGCCTACTTGCTTCTGCCAATTCAACAATTTTTAGGACTTTAAAATAGAAAAAATGAAAAAAATATTATTCATAGCACTGCTTGGCCTACTGTCAATTTCAAAAGGGAAAGCTCAGGGACATGGGCCGCTCTTCGGTTTGCAAACCCCTACACTCGCAAAGGGTGGGTTTGACTTCAATGCTGCAGCCATGAGCCTGGCCACAGATGACGATCAGTCTTTTATGCTTCGGTATATCTGGTCTTATGGCGTAACAGAGGATTTACAACTCAATATTACCACCCCGACAATGATCAACCGCTTGTCAGAAGCGCCCAGAACTAGAGGAAACAGCAACATGCCCGCCAATGGAGACATTGAAGCCTCAGTATGGTATCGCTTTTTCTCAAGTGCATTTAGCGTAGGTAAAAGATTTGAATCTACGGCCGTCTTAAGCATTTCGACCCCAACGGAGAAAACCAGAGGACAGACTAACGTTAGCAACTCCATTCATGGAGCGATCTCTACCGGATATGCTTCCCGAACCTGGTACGCCTGGGTAGGTGGCGGCTATCAGTATTACTTTGAAGAGGCAGGTGATCAGTTGGGAGACTTACCCTACGCAAGTTTGGTTGTAGGCTACCGTCCTAACATCTTCATGGGAGACTATCCAAAACCCGACTGGCGAATTTTTGTTGAATCACTGGCGGAGTTTCCTGGAAGCAACACTTTTGAAGGCCAACTGTCTCCCACTGATCAGAGAGGAAAAAAAGTAATGCTTGGCCCTTCCTTTTTAGGTCTCTACGGAGCTTGGGGAATATCTTTTGGAGCATTATTCCCTGCTTATCAGAATGTGAACGAAGGGCCAAAAGAGAAGTATAGACTCTCAATGAACATAAGCTATTGGTTATAACATTAAATAAACAGAAATATGAAAAAGATAGGATTAATATTAGTAATAAGCATTTTTAGCCTAAGCAATGCAACCGCTCAGTTGATTAAGGTAGATCAGGAAGTATTTGGAATGGACTGTGCCCCTTGTGCCTATGGCCTGGAGCGCGGACTCAAAAAAATGGATGGACTGGAAAGTGTCAAAGTAAGCCTTAACGAGGGTAAAGCATATCTCAAGCTGGCTGCTGACAACACTTTAACCTTACAGAAAATTCAGAAAGAAGTAAAAAATAATGGATTCTCAGCCAGAAGTGCAGTAGTTACTTTAAATGGTGAATTGGTGAAAGAAGGCAATGAATGGAGTTTATACCTAAATGGTGAAACATTCAAAGTCAGTCAAGATACTACTGACGATGTACTTGCAAAACTTAATCCCGGAAAGGTTAAGTTGATGGGGTTGGTAAAAGATAAAGAGGATGATCAGTTAAATAGTATATGGAATATCAGGATAACTGAAATTTTATAAACATAAAAGTTCGATGAAGAAAAATGTCTTGTTAGGTCTAAGCCTAACCTCTGCAATAGCCCCCTTCTTTTGTTGCTGGGGGCCGGCTATTATTGTTGGTTTTTGCTGGTATTTCAGGTACGGTTAGATGGTTTTCATGGCTTCACCCAGTGAGGCCCTATTTATATATTTTGGCCTTTTTATCATTAGGTTTTTCATTTTACCAGACGTATAGTATTCGAAGAATCAAAAATTGTCAGAATTGTGCAACAGCAACTGGAGGTGATCATGCTAACAGGGGATAATAAAAACACGGCCAAAGCAGTAGCAGATAAGCTGGGGTTGGATGGCTTTGAAGCGGACTTACTGCCCGAAAATAAATATGAAAAAGTAAAAGAGCTACAACAGCAAGGAAAGAAGGTAGCGATGGCTGGAGATGGGATTAATGACGCTCCGCCACTGGCCCAGGCTGATGTGGGTATTGCTATGGGCACAGGTACAGATGTAGCTATTGAAAGCGCTAGTCTTACGCTGGTAAAAGGTGAACTGGACGGGATTGTTCGGGCCAGAAAGCTCAGTACTGACGTAATGCGCAACATTAAGCAGAACCTATTCTTTGCTTTCATATACAACGCACTTTGCGTTCCAATTGCAGCAGGCATCTTGTTTCCTTTTTTCGGAATCTTACTCAGCCCTATGCTGGCAGCTCTAGCAATGAGCCTAAGTTCGGTCTCAGTATTAGGAAATAGCCTAAGATTAAGATAGAAAATGATCAAAAAGTTGTTGGTAGTGGTCTCAGGATGTGCCAAAACACCGCCAACCGCTCAGGAAGTTGTGGATTAAAAGTCTAAACAGCATTAATTTTGAAGTGAAGTTGTAGTTTATGAATAAAGGAGCCATCATAACACTGATCTTGACGTTGCTTTCCTCTGCAATACAGGCTCAGAGCGTATTTTCTGATGGTTCCTGGTTCAAACTTGGGGTAACTGAAACTGGCATTTACAAAATCGATCGAGACTTTATGGCCAGTGTTCTTGGTATCAATGTCTCAAACCTGGATGCCAACACGATCAAACTATATGGGTTCAATGGCGGTTTGCTACCTCAGCAAAATAGCGCTCCATGGTACAGTGACCCACCTGAAATACCTATGCATAGTTCTGGGACTGCTGATGGATCATTTGATGTCGGGGACTACCTGTTGTTTTTTGCACAGTCACCCCACAAAGCCATACTCAAGAAGAACGGAGAACTTGATTATGAGAAAAACCTGTATTCAGATACCGCTTACTATTTTCTAACATTCGGAGGTGAACAAGCAAGATTAATTGAAACTATTGAAAACCTCAGTTCAGGCTCTGCATCTGCAACCATTAATACTTTCAACGACTACATCACACACGAAGTAGATGAAACGAATATCCTATTCTCGGGCAGGGAATGGTATGGTGAACGTTTCGGATCCTCTGGCGGAGTGACATCCAAGAACTTTAATTACACAGTGGAAGGTATCCGGGATTCCATTGGGGTCTACACGAGACTGATTGGGCAATCCGAATCTCCGACATCATTTGACATTCTTCTGGACCAACAGGTGCTGGGACAAGTGGCCATTGATTCCATACCCTCTGTAACCAGTTACAGCGACTTTTCCAGGGTACGCTACACTTTTCGCGGGACAGAGCAATTTGGCGATTTCTTTCGAATCGGGCAAGCTTCGAATAATCTTCAGCTCACATTCAGGTTCAATGTAGGTACAGCTTCCTCTAGCAGAGCCTATATTGACTATTTCATTCTTGGTTTCGAAAGAAACTTAAGGCTTTACGGAAACCAAACCCGATTCAGGTCTGTAAAGTCAGCAGGTAATTCACTCACATATGAGGTTGGTATTCCTACAGGTAATCAGGAGGTAGTTGTCTGGGATATCACTGATCCTGCCGTTCCAAAAGTTCAATCCTTTCAGAAGTCAGCGGGTTCTTTGACATTCACTGCTGCGGCAGATTCTCTCGTAAATGAGTACATCATTTTTGAAGGGAATGATTTTCCCACACCCGCGTATTATGGATCTGTATCAAATCAAAATATAAAAGGGAAAGCTAATGTAGAAGGTGTGGTCATTACCGTGCCGGAGTTTTTGTCAGAAGCCACACGTCTTGCTTCATTTCATGAAATGCATGATGGACTGGCAGTGGCGGTAGTTACTACCAGGCAGATCTATAATGAATTTTCAAGTGGCCGACAGGATATTACTGCCATCAGAAACTATCTAAAGTATTTATGGGAAAACGGCAACCGCCTAAAATACGCCCTTCTGATGGGAGATGCTTCTTTCGATTATAAAAACCGTGTAAGTAACAACACCAATTTTGTGCCTGTGTATGAATCCAGACAATCCCTTCATAGGCTCTACAGTCATTCATCTGATGATTATTACGGATTTTTTGAAGTAGACGAAGGCTTCTGGGATGAAGGTATTTTGGAGCTGTACAACGGTACACGATTCCCGTTTGACTACACGGACCATACCCTCGAAATCGGCATTGGCAGGCTTCCTGTGAAAACTAAAGAAGAGGCGACTGATGTAGTAAATAAAATCATCCGATATGCTACCAGCGTCAATGCGCTTGGCAAATGGCGTACTGAGGCAGTGTACATGGCCGATGATGGAGACGGTACCATACATATGCGCCAATCAGAAACGGTCAATAAAATAGTGAGAGATGGACATCCGGAAATAAAAGTAGCCAGACTCTATCTTGATGAATTTAATACGGTGGAGTCCATGCAAAATGCATTTCTTGACAATATGGCTGAAGGGGCACTCATACTTGACTTTCTGGGCCATGGAAGTCCCTCTGCTTTGATGCAGCGGAATGAGGAAAATCAGCTAAAGACTGTAATAACTATCCCACTACTTAGCGAGCTCAAAAACAGGCATAGATTGCCACTATTTATGACCGCCACGTGCAACTTTGGTCAGTATGACAATCCTACCTTTGTATCCGGAGGGGAAAACATGATGTTAAATCCTAATGGTGGGGTAATTGCCCTGCTAACGACTACCCGTGCGGTATTCTCATCCACTAATCTTCTATTGAATGAATCTTTTCAGGAAGCCGTTTTTACCAAGCAAGATGGACAATACCCCCGGCTAGGAGATGTGATTCGACAGGCAAAGAACAATAGCCTGGCTGGTCCTATCAATCGTAATTTCGCATTGATTGGTGACCCTATGCTTATGCTGAACTATCCTGGTTATGAGATCAGGTTTGACAAACTAGAGAGCCAAGCGGACACCGTAAGTGCTCTGGAGAAAGTTACGATATCGGGTGAAATATGGGCGGTAGATCAACGGGCTGATAATTTCGAGGGAACGGCCATCGTCACGGTATTGGATATTCCCCGCGAAAAAAGCACCCTTGGTCTGGCCAATAATTCATTTATTTATGAAGAACAATCCAACGCCCTTTTTAGAGGAGAGGCCTCTGTGACAAACGGTTCATTTCAGGTTTCGTTTATCGTACCAAAGAACTCAACCTATAATTACAAGAATGGAACCATTACTGCCTACGCTTTCAATGACGGTGAGATAGTAGATGCCATGGGTGCATCAAACAATTTTGTATTGGGTGGTACTGCATCAGATATGTCGGATGATGACCAAGCCCCTACAGCCCAGCTTTACCTAAATGAACCTACCTTCAGAAACGGGGATTTAGTAGGTCCCAGCAGTTTGTTCATTGCCAATCTTAAAGATGAGAGCGGAATCAATATAAGTACCAACGGGATCAATCAGAGCATAAAATTGATATTGAACAATCTGGATCCTATCATCTTAAACGATTATTACACCGCAAACCTTGATGACTACACTCAGGGAACGATTGTATATCCACTCCAAAATTTGGAGCCTGGATATTATGTGGGAGAACTATCGGTCAGAGATACCTACAATAATTCATCCAGTTGGCCCATCGAGTTTCGAGTCTCAGACAAACCTGTACTCAATCTCTATGACGTCATCAATTATCCCAATCCGGTACCTGTATCTGGTAGTACCACTATCTCTTTTGAACACGACAGGATTGGCGAGGAGCTAATGATTGACTTTCAGGTATATGATTCGAAGGGAAGTATTATCACCAGCAGAGACTTAGCTATTGATGACGCACCAAGAAAGATTGACTTTATCTGGGATATCGCCCCCGGTGAAGTGCAAGGAAAAGGCATCTATTTCTTTAAAATTGAGGTGATGAGTACGCTTGACGGAGGTAGGTCTACTTCAGTAAGTCGATTAATAATTAAGTAAATTTCAACGGAAATAGATATTTCTCAATCGATTCTGGTTAATATTCTTATTTTTTAGGCGTTTGAAGCATATCGTAATACTTCCTCTTTAACCAAAAAGATACTCTCACTAAAAGGATCAAAGCACTGGATATGACACCAGCCGAATTCTTTTCCGAGGGTTTCGATTAACCTTTATCGTCATTCTTGCGTAGGCGCGAATCTCATTTTTTTCCTACACTCCTAAACCCCAACCCTCTGATCATTAGGCACTTTTAGTTGAACCCAACCATCCTAAGTGCTAACCCTACTATCTGTTATTATTCGGAGAAATTTTTGAGCTTTCCGACTGTTCGTTATTTTTAATATACCTCACTATGCCAGCCAATGTTGTTACCACCGAAGACCTATACTTCTTTAAAGACGAACTGTTGGAAGAGATCAGGCGTTTATTGGAGACTCATGGTTCACCACAGCGTAAGTGGCTCAGAAGTCAGGATGTCCAGGATTTGCTATGCATCAGTGCCGGCATCCTCTATTCATCGGAAAATTAAGTTTCTTTCTGAAATCGAATTTGAAGAAGGCGGAGAAGAGGTAGCTATAGAATTTGCTGCCCTGGATGTCAATTTCCATCCCTTAGTTAACCTGCGAGGGGGTATAGTCATGAATCCTATCGGAGCATTTAATCAAAATCATGATGGGCCCAAATGGAAGTTTATAGACCGTCCAATCGCGGCTACCGAAATGCAACCTGGAGCAACGTAGGTTTTGGTTTGTTTGGCAAGTACTATGTTAATGATTGGGCATTCGGATATGAAGCGTATCTGACTAATGGGTTTAATGATGCCATAATAAACAACGGTGAGAATCGTACATTTTTACCTGCATCTAAAGCAAACAAGGAGCGATTTGAGGAGTCATCAAACGGTGAGCCGCTGCTCACGGGAAAAATTGCCTTCAGACATAACACAACTGCCCAGACGGTAATCAGGCTAAATTACCGTATCATGCAACAAACAGACCTATTGGGGAATCCTCCAGCCAAAATATCAGGAATCCAGTTTGGCATTTCTTCGTATTTTTAAATGTGCTTGAACAGACGTTAAAAAATAACAATATCAAACCAACGACAATACGCCTATTGGTGCTTAGAAAATTGATTGAATCAGAAACAGCACTTAGTCTTAGTGACCTGGTTGAAAATATTGAACAAGCTGATCGAGCAACATTGTACAGAACACTGAAGACATTTGAAAATAAAAATCTGATTCACAGTATTGATGATGGCTCGGGTTCTGTAAAATACGGCCTTTGCGCAGTAGGATGCGGTTATAAACTTCAGGATCAACACATTCACTTTCATTGCATGAAATGTGAGGAGACTTATTGCTTAACACAAACTAAAATACCACGAATACAAATCCCTATAGGCTTTGAGACAGCTAATGCAAATATGGTGCTCAAAGGCACATGTGCCAACTGTTCTTCAACTTTGCAATACTCTTGCATTACATTTATACGTATATTTGCATTCAATGAAAATCACGTGCTACATATTGAGTTTTTACTTTATGGCGCTGGCTGGGCTAGCATGTGCTGATACAGTGCCTCTGGACGATAGGGCGGATAGCATTTCAGTGATTAGCAGCACTGATGGGAATCATAACCACGAGCACCAAAGCGATTGGGACGGATGTTCCCCGTTATGCGTTTGCCATTGCTGTCATGTACACTTCGTTTCAGCAGCCGGAGTTGATTTCACACACCTCGTGAAATTACCAGCGGTTTACACTTCTTATTTTCAGGATTTCAGCAACGCTGATATCTCTGGTTTTCTTAAACCTCCAATGTCATAATTTCCTGCGTTTAGAAGGATCAGTATGTCTGACCGATAAAGTCTTTTATCAAGATGCAAGGTCTTTAATCATCCTGATAGCTCGCTAAACATCCCTTCATGTGCCTTTTTTCAAAGGCATCCCTTTATTCATGTTCAATTCTATTTGTACAGCTTGAAAAAGCTGAATAAACACAAAAAGAAAAAAAGGAAAAGGAGAAGGAAGAAAATCACACTGAAACTGGTGCTGAAGTGGCTTTTCATTGCGCTTATTAGTGCAATTCTATTGGTAGCCATCATTCTTAGGTTTCTTCACTTCTTCTCTGTCCATGTGAAATAATTTAATAAATGGTATGATCAATAAAATAATTTCTTTTTCAATAAAGAATAAATTCATTGTGGGCTTGCTTACGCTGGCCCTCATCGGAGTAGGTATCTACTCCATGTACACGGTCAATTTGGGTTCAGTACCTGATATCACCAACAATCAGGTGCAGGTAATGACTGTATCTCAAAACCTGGCCACAGAAGATATAGAACAATTCGTCACTTACCCGGTGGAATTAGCCATGGGAAATCTGCCGGGCGTTACAGAAATCCGTTCAGTATCCCGTTTCGGTCTTTCCGTGGTTACTATCGTATTTGAAGACGATATGGGGATATACAAACCCCGGCAACTGGTGCAGGAAAAGCTTAATGAGGTAAGGGATAAAATCCCTGAGAAATTTGGCAGCCCGTCTATGGGGCCTATAACCACGGGACTCGGTGAAATCTACCAATATACCATCAAGCCTAAGCCAGGATATGATACAGTCTATACCCCTACAGAGTTGCGAACCATTCAAGACTGGATAGTAAAACGGCAAATGACATTAGTAGATGGTGTGGTGGATGTCAATGCCTTTGGTGGAAAGATCAAGCAATATGAAATCGCTATCAATCCAGAAAAACTTAATGCCCTTAATGTATCCATCTCAGAAGTTTTTGAAGCCCTTCAGCGCAATAATGTAAATACTGGAGGGGCTTATATAGAGAAAAACAACATGGCCAACTTCATTCGTGGAGAAGGTCTTGTGCGTTCGCTTGACGACATTCGGGATATTCTGGTACGGAATGAAAACAACATTCCTATCACTATTGGCGATGTAGCTGAAAAGGTGCATTTTGGAAATCAGGTTCGCTATGGAGCATTCACCCAGGATGGCCAGGAAGCTGTAGGTGGAATGGTGTTAATGTTGAAAGGGTCAAACCCTAACTCGGTGATCCAGAATGTGCAGGAGCGCATGGAAAAAGTGCAGAAGTCTTTGCCTGAAGGCTTGGAAATAAAACCATTTCTTGATCGTAGTTCCCTGATTGAAAGAACTACCAGCACAGTAAAAACAAATCTTTTGGAAGGAGCACTCATTGTGATATTCGCCCTTGTAATATTACTGGGGAGTGTTCGTGGGGGTATAATCACTGCTACCACCATTCCTCTTTCCCTGCTATTTGCCTTTATTCTGATGAAGCAATTTAATGTGTGGGCCAATCTGATGAGCCTGGGGGCTATTGACTTTGGGATTATCATTGATGGGGCAGTGATCATTATTGAAGGTACGGTATACGAGATACAGAAGCGGATCCGCTCGGGTAAAATCAAATTCAATCAGGGCGTAATGGATGAAGTGGCTTATGATGCCGGAAGTACCATGATGGGATCAGCATTTTTTGGACAGATAATCATTCTGATTGTATTTGCCCCTATTCTATTCCTCACCGGGGTTGAGGGTAAAATGTTCCAGCCTATGGCCTATACCTTCGGTTTTGCCATGATAGGTGCCATTATCCTTTGCCTCACTTACGTTCCTATGATGTCAGCTTTATTTATGAAGCCCATCCAGAACAAAAAGAACTGGTTTGGGAAGTTTGAACGCTGGCTGGAAAAAGTCAGTGATAAAATTATTGGGGGAATCCAATGGGCTTATTTGCCATTGCTTAAAGGTGCTTTAAGGTTCAAGACCATTGTCATCATTGTGGCTATTGTGTTACTTGGGCTTTCAGGATTCATTTTTTCACGTATGGGCGGAGAATTTGTACCCCAGCTGGATGAAGGGGATATCGCCATGCAGGCTTTGATACGTCCTGGAAGCGGATTGAGTGAAGCCATTGATGTTTCTACTAAAATTGAAACGCTTCTTCTGGACAACTTTCCTGAAATAAAAACTGCTGTAGCCAGAATCGGTGTAGCCGATATTCCTACTGACCCCATGCCGATGGACATAGCCGATATGTTTATCATCCTGGAAAAGGATATGGACAAATGGACAACAGTAGAAACAAAAGAAGAACTCATTGCAGAGATAAAGGAAATGCTGGATGAAAAACTGACGGGTGTCAACCTTGTTTTCAGCCAGCCTGTAGAGCTTCGTTTTAATGAGTTGTTGACTGGCGTTCGTGAAGATGTGGCTGTCAAACTCTATGGTGAAGATTTAGATGTACTTGCCCAAAAAGCTGAGCAAATGGCGGAAATAATCCAGACTATTCCAGGTGTGGGTGATGTAAATCCGGAACGAACTTCTGGTTTACCTCAAATGACCGTTCGTTACAACCGTAAAAAGATTGCCCAGTATGGACTGGACATTCAAAAGCTGAACGAATACGTGAGTGCCGCCTTTGCCGGAGGAGTAGCCGGGGTGATTTTTGAAGGAGAAAAGCGATTTGATATGGTCATCCGCTTTGATGAAAAACACCGAAGGAGCATTGATGACTTACGTACCTTATATATTGACCTGCCCGATGGTACACAAGTACCTATTAAAGAAGTAGCTGACATTAATTATGTGCCAGGCCCCATGCAGATTTCCCGTGATAATACTTTCCGCAGGACCTATGTGGGTGTCAATACCAGAGGGCGTGATGTAGAGTCGGTAGTAACGGATATACAAGAAAAATTAGATGCAGAGCTTGATCTCGCACCCGGTTACTATATCACTTATGGAGGTGAATTTGAAAATCTTCAACGGGCCAAAAGCAGGCTGCAGATCGTTGTGCCTATCGCACTCTTCCTAATCTTTGTGCTGCTATATTTTGCCTTACAGTCATTTTCACAATCTATTATGATTTATATGGCCATTCCCCTGGCAGCTATTGGTGGTGTGTTTGCCCTTTGGTTGAGAGACATGCCATTTAGTATTTCTGCAGGTGTAGGCTTTATCGTTTTATTTGGGGTAGCAGTGTTAAATGGGCTGGTACTGATCAACCGATTCAATTCCCTGAAAGAAGAAGGGGTCACCAGTATCCGGGAACGAATTTTAACAGGAACAAAAGAACGAATCAGACCCATTATGTTAACTGCAACAACAGATATATTCGGATTTCTGCCGATGGCATTTTCTGCTTCGGCTGGTGCTGAAGTACAACGACCATTGGCCACTGTAGTGATAGGCGGAATGCTTACTGCTACCTTGCTTACACTTGTTGTACTGCCAGTGCTGTACACATTCGTTGAGGGACGGAGTGACAAAAAGAAAGCACTTAAAACCCCAAATGCCAATCTCGTTGTGGTGTTGCTTATGATAGGCGGACTTATCGGAGTGCCAACGCTGACTAGTGCTCAGGAAGCGAAACAGGTGAATAGCCTTGAAGAAGCGCTCTCCATCGGATTAGCCAATAATGGAAATGTAAAAGTGGCCAAAACCAACATAGAGGTTCAACGACAAGGAAAGAAAGCCGCATTCAACCCGGGCAAGACAGGTATTGGAATACAATACGGACAATACAACAGTTTTGAGAACGACTTCTCATTCAGTGTCGGTCAGTCCTTTGAGTTTCCAACAGTTTATGGCAAGCAAAAGCAGTTGGCCAATGAGCAGATAGAGGGAGGTCAAAAACAGCTTGAAGTTACCGAGAATGAACTCAAAGCGAATATCCGACAAGCCTGGTACGAACTGGCCTATTTGCATGAGACCAGAAATCTTTTGCTTTACCAGGACACCATCTATGAAAGGTTCCTCAATGCCGCAACCATCCGGTTTGAGACGGAAGCTACCAATTATTTGGAAAAAGCGACAGCCGAAACCCAGGTAATGGAAGTTCAGAATCAGCTCAAATTGCTGGAAGCCGATATGATCATTCAGGAAAAACAACTTCAAATCCTGCTCAACGACACAACGGATTTGAGTTTTGCACCTTCAGGTTTGGAGGAAAGACAGGTTTTAGCACTCCAGGATCGGGCACTGATTGCCAATAACCCATTTCTGCGGTTTACACAACAGCAGGTGGAAATTGCCGGAGCGCAAAAATCTGTCACTTCTGCCAGGGTGATGCCCGAATTTTTTGTGGGATATTTCAATCAGTCATTGATTGGTGGAGAAACGTCAAACGGAGGAATTGCAAGCTCTTCCGACAGGTTTGGAGGGGTGCAGGCAGGTATTGCCATTCCGTTGTTTTTTGGCTCCTACAAAGCTGATATAAAGGTGGCAGGCTTACGGGAGCAAATGGCCAAAACAAATCTGGATTACTTTCGGACGACTATTCAGGGCCAATTCAGACAGCAGGTGGAAGAAGTAAATAAGTTTCGAAACAGCCTGGATTATTATAATGAGAAAGCAATTCCCCAGGCCAATCTCATCATAGATAACGCCCAAAAAAGCTTTGAGAGTGGGAATATAGACTATGTCGAGTATTTTCAAAATCTCAATCAGGCCCTGAACCTCAAATTCAATTACCTCAATACCCTGAATGGGTACAACCAGTCGGTAATCAATCTGGAATTCCTGATAGGTCAATAAAAATTTTAAAAAAACAAAACACTAAAAAGAATGAAAAAGCAAATTATATATATACTGGCCCTGGTACTGATGGTATCGGTATTCACAGGGTGTGGCAGTAAATCGGCCGATAAGGTTGAAGATACACATGAAAACCATGCGGAAAGTGAAGGCGAACATGGCGAAGAAGGCGAAGAAGGGATGTCCGAGGTACACCTTTCTGACATGAAATTTCAAAGTTTGAATATTAAGGTCGATGAAATACCAACAAGGCCTTTATCGGGTGTGGTTGAAGCTAATGGACAGTTGGAGGTACCCCCACAGCACGAGGCAACTGTTACCGCCATTATAGGTGCCAATGTGACTTCTATCAAAGTAATTGAGGGCGATCAGGTGAATAAGGGACAAGTATTGGGTTACCTTGCCCACCCCAATCTTAGCAGCATTCAATCAAACTATGTTCGTGCCTACAGTCAGTTAAAATTCCTTGAAAAGGAATATGACAGACAGAAAAAGCTGTACGAAGAAAACGTAGGTTCAGGCAAGACCTATCAACAGACCTTAGCTGACTATCAAACCATAAAAGGAGAAGCAAAGGGCTATGAAGCTCAGCTTAAGCAACTCAATTTGAATGTATCGAAGATTCAAAATGGTGACATATACGAGTACGTTCCCGTGGTAAGTCCTATCAAAGGTTACATTGAAAAAGTAGAAGTACAACTGGGTCAATTTGTCGATCCTCAAACGGTAATGTTCAGAATTGTCAATACCGATCATATTCATGCCGATTTGATGGTATTTGAAAAGGATGTGTATAAAGTGAAGAAAGGGCAAAAAATAGCTTTTACAGTAGAGTCTGTTCCCGGAACTACTTTGACAGCCGAAATCTATTCTGTAGGGAAGCAGTTTGAGCAAAACCCTAAAGCAGTGCATGTGCATGCGGAAATAGATCAAAAAGAGGATTTTCTCATTCCGGGCATGTACATCAATGGAAGGATCCATACAGGAGAAAAACCAGTATTGGCTTTACCGGAATCAGCGATCATAGAGGAAGAGGGGAAGCCCTTTATCTTCATCGCAGAAGTGCATCAGGAAGATGGAGAAACCGAATGGAGCTTCCGAGCTGTTGAAATTCGGACGGGATTAGTCGATGAAGGCTGGGTGGAAATCAACCTGCTGGAGCCACTACCCGAGGGTGCCAAAGTAGCATGGAACAATGCGTATTACCTGATTTCTGAGATGAAGAAGGGATCGACAGAGCATGGTCATTAATCCAGTTGGCAAAGGCAGTTGCTAATCAGTTGGCAAGTGGCCATTGAAAATAAATATATATATACATGAATTATGGCAGGCAGTTTTCGTGATTTGACGGTTTTTAAAAAGGCATTTTCCTTAGCAATGGAGGTGTTTGATATCACAAAATTATTTCCATCTGAGGAGAAATATGCATTGACTGATCAATTAAGAAGGTCATCACGGTCAGTGTGTCGGGCCATTGGTGAAGGATATAGAAAACGTCAATATCCTAAGCACTTCTCTAGTAAAATGAGTGATGCCGATAAAATTCCGAAACGCAGATATCACTTGATTTTGCTTTGGCCTGTAACTATATATCAGATGAAAAACATAATGACCTTATTGGAAAATCTGAAGAGATCGGCCGAATGTTGAACCACATGATTGAAAACCTTGAAAAATATAAACCAAGAAAGTAGTTGGCAAAGTGGAAAATGACTTGTCGACTGCCTTTTGCCAACTGCCAATTTAAAAAAGACAGGAATAGTTAAAAACAATAATAAAATGAAAGAAATAAAAGCATTTATAAAACCTAAAAAAGTACAGGTAGTAGTTAAATCGCTGCGAGATGCAGGATTTGAAAGTGTAACCCTATCCAAAGGAGAAGGTACCGGAGCTCATAAAGATTCTGATGCATCTCCATCATTGGATTTTCATTTTACCGATAGCCCGGTTGTTAAGCTGGAACTGGTCTGCCAAAATGAAGAAACGGATAAAGCCGTGCAGCTAATCTGTGGCAAGGCTCAAACACCTGAACCGGGCGATGGCATTATTTACGTTTCAGAAATAGATGATGCTTATCGGATCAAGACTGGAAAATCTATTAAAAGATTTGATATGAAGTAGATATGTCACGTCCAATTGAAGAAATGCAATATCTGGCCCGAAAAAAAGGAGGGCTTTGTCTATCCGATTTGTACATAAACAGCAAATCAAAACTGTGGTGGCAATGTGCTGAAGGCCATCGCTGGCAGGCTACTCCCTTCAGTGTAAAGATAAGAAAAAGCTGGTGCCCATTCTGTGCTAACAATAGGCCTCACGGGATAGAAAGGGTGAAAGCACTGGCTGCTACAAAGGGCGGTACTTGTCTTTCTGAAGAATATATAAATTCCAAAACGCCACTCAGATGGCAATGTAAAAATGGTCATCGTTTCAAAGCCACTGCCGACAGTGTAGTGCAGGGGAAGTGGTGCCAGGAATGTAATGACAGTTTGAAACATAAATAAATGTATTATGAAGAATATAAAAATCATTCTTCCCATGATGATAGCGTTCATGCTGTTTCAGGGATGTGCTATTGTAAGACCGGGTGAAGTTGGTGTGGATGTGCATTTTGGTAAGGTAAAACCCGGTGTAATGAAACCGGGCCCTCATCATTTTATGGGGTTTATTGGGCGAAAGATAGAACGGTTTGATACGCGGATTATCAACTATTCCAGAGAACTCAATTTCCACACTCAAGAAGGCATAGAGGTAACTTCTGAAATAACCATATTGTACCACATCATACCTGATTCGGTCATTCGCATCTATCAGGATTTTGGTGCCGGTTATCAGGAAACCGTCATTGAGGATAACTTAATCACAATCCTCAGACAAACGGGCCTTGATTTCGGGGCTACTCAGCTGATTACCGAACGAAACACCATTGAAAACACCGTCAAAGAAAAGATGAATGCGGTGATTGGTAAATACGGTTTTGCCATGGATTTGGTCATGCTTAAGGAGGTGGATTTACCTCAGGCAGTGGTAGAAACGATTGAGGCGCAACTCAACGCAGAAGAGATAGCCAAGAGAACCAAAATTGAGAATGAAACCAAACGGAATTTGCTTGACTTTGAATTGGAGAAACAGCGGAAAGAAAAAGAAACGGCCATTGTTACCGAGCGTATGCAAATAGACTTCAATATTGAAAAGCAAAAGAAGGAATCTGAACGTCTCTTGATTGAGGCTGAGGCCATTAAGAAACAACAGGCCATTATCAACTCTACGCTAAATGATCTGTTAATCAAATACAAGAGTCTTGAGATCACTCGTGACCTGGTCAATTCAAAGAATTCAAAAATCATTGTTACCGATGGCAAGTCACCGGTAATTGTGAATGAAAAAGGAAACTAAATTAAAATAAATGTTAAACCCTAAAAACTTATAGTTATGATGCATGATTGGTATTTCGGAGGAATGCACTGGATTTGGTGGATCCTATGGCTGATCCTCATGTTTTGGATATTTCTGATTCCATACCCTACACCCGGGCAAAGAAGAAGCAAGGATAAAGCCATGGAGGCACTAAGAGAGCGCTATGCCCGAGGGGAGCTCAGCGATGAAGAATTTGAGCAAAAGAAGAAAGTTCTTCAAAACAGGAAGAAATAGGTATAGGGTCGCAGGTGTCTCCATATCAAATGAGGCACCTGTGGCTCCAAAACTGACAAGAAGATGAAAAGCAAGTTACTTCTATACATCGCTATTGGCTTTACCTTTGGTGTTTTTTTACTACAGCCTTTGGTTATTTCACTGCACATGTACGATATGCAGGGAGACCAGGGAAACTGGTGGGCCTTGGCACTTAATTCCTATCAGCAAGTGATTGGGTCGTGGGATGTGGATCAGGCGGTTACCAAATTGCTCTTTGGATTGTTAGGTGTTACCCTCGCACTTCTTTTTATGGTCAGACAAAAAATATTTCAGCTTACCGGGAAAAGAGATCAACTGGAGGAGATCAAGGAGCTTATAGCTGCGGGAGAAAACCAGCAGGTAGAATTTAAATCTACTTTGAGGTGGGACTTACACCAATTTAAGCCGAATAAGGCACTGGAAACAGTAGTAGCTAAGACAATAGCCGGATTTATGAATACAAGTGGAGGACATCTGTTCATCGGTATTGATGATGATGGACAACTACGAGGTTTACAGGAAGATTATGCCACGCTAAAAAAACCTGGCAGAGATGGTTTTGAACAATACATTATGGAACTAATATCCAATAAGCTGGGAACAAATTTATGTACGTTGGTAGCCGTTTCTTTTTACAAGATCGAGGCATATGATTTCTGCCATCTCGCTATCAAAAGGGCCGGTTCCCCGGTTTATCTTCATGATAACGACCGTTCTCATTTTTTTGTTCGCACGGGCAACGGTACACGTGAGTTGGATATACCTGAGGCACTCAATTATATAGAAGAAAATTTAAATGGTCGTTAATGATGAAAATCAAGTGGTTTATACTTCTGCTAATTGCCTTCAACTCCTTTGTGGTTAGAGGTCAAGCGCTTTACAGGACTACTGAAGGGCATATTGTAATGGTTGCTGAAATATATGATGAGCAGGTGATTGCTGAAAGTCACCAACTGTTGATTCAACTGGACTATGATACAAAAGAAATTTCAGGTAAGCTTAACCTGAAAAGCCTGGATGTTGGTTATGAGTTTTTAAATGAACAGATAAGCAAGCTTGCAAACGATGAATCAATAATCACTTTTTCCGGGAGGATTCCGGTGGATAATTTTATTAGCCAGCCTCATTCGCCTATATCGTTTAGCTGGCCTATTAAAATTATAACAGGTGAACGGGAATTTCAGGTAGTAATGAATGCCACGCTCAAGCATTTTAATGGTGGAGAATCCATTGCATGTTTGCTAAGTGCTACGGGAGATTTTTCTACAAAAGAGGTTGGTTTGGCGTCCTTCATCCCGGGAATTAGTGAGGTCTTAAAAGTGCAGTTTACACAAGTGATACTTAGAAAAAACACATTATGAGTGCAATAAAAGAATTAGAAGAAAATCTTGTAATGCATAAGATAAAACCAACAGCCATGCGGCTGCTGGTGCTGGAGTATCTGCTGGATCGGGAGGCTGCGGTTGGCCTTACCGAACTATATAGAGCTTTTGAAAAGTCGGATAGAACTACACTTTATAGAACATTAAAAGTTTTTGAAGAAAACGGCATGGTGCATAGTATTGATGATGGTACAGGTGTGCCCAAGTATGCTTTGTGTGAAGAGGGGTGTGAATGTGAAGTAGGAAAAGATTTACATCTTCATTTTCATTGTTCAGTATGTGATGAAACTGTCTGTTTAACCAATCATAAAATTCCGAAAATAAATTTACCTGAGGGCTATATAGCAGAGAATTCTGATTTCGTGATTACCGGAATTTGTAAGAAATGTAGTAAATAAGATTTGGGTAATGTTAAAAAAGAAAAAAGTACAGCTGCGAGACATTAAAAGTAAACAGGCATCTGAGGGTTCATCAAGCGAAACGAAATTTAAAACTTTTGCTCCGGCAATTTTAAGTTTTACAATGCTCATCGTTGGTATCTCGTTCGATTACTTTAATGTGTTCCCATTCTTCCAGGGTTGGATACGTGTTGCCTGGTACATTGTGGCTTACATTCCGGTTGGGCTCCCTGTGATCAGGGAAGGTAGGGAAAGCATAATCAAAGGTGATTTTTTTACCGAATTCTTCCTGATGTCCATTGCTACGCTGGGAGCATTTGCCATAGGCGAATACCCGGAAGGTGTAGCCGTCATGTTGTTTTATGCTGTCGGTGAACTTTTTCAAAATGCTGCGGTCAGGCGGGCCAAAGGCAATATAAAGGCCCTGCTCGATGTACGGCCCAATACAGCTTTGGTATATAGGGATAACGATTTTGTAGCCGTAAATCCGGAAACTGTACAAGTCGGGGAAAAAGTTCAGGTGCGAACAGGAGAAAAAATTCCACTGGACGGTACGCTTATATCTGAAAAGGCCAGCGTTAACACTGCAGCCATTACCGGGGAAAGCAAACCCGACACCATCCACAAAGGCGATAAGGTTTTTGCGGGAAGCATTAATCTGGAAGGCGTGATAGAGCTGGAAACGACCAAAGAATTTAACGACAGTTCAATTGCCCGGATTTTGGATATGGTACAGAATGCCACTGCAAGAAAATCCAAAACTGAGCTTTTTATCAGGAAGTTTGCTCGCATTTATACGCCCATTGTGGTGTTTCTTGCCATTTGCCTTACCGTACTGCCCTACTTCTTTGTAGAGAGCTACGTATTCAAAGATTGGTTATACCGTGCGCTCATATTTCTGGTAATTTCTTGTCCTTGTGCCTTGGTCATCTCCATACCACTTGGATATTTCGGGGGCCTGGGAGCGGCATCAAGAAACGGGATCTTGTTTAAAGGGGCATCATTTCTTGATGCAATGACCAAGGTAAATACGGTGGTCATGGATAAAACGGGTACGGTTACTAAAGGGGTGTTTAAGATCAAGGAAATCAAACCAGTGGCAATTACCGAAAATGAAATGATGGCGTATCTGCTGGCGTTGGAAGGGCAATCCACTCATCCAATAGCCCGTGCCATTTTGGAGTATGATTTAAAGAGACAGAATCACATCGCTTCTGAGGTTAGCGAAATAGCGGGAAAAGGATTAAAAGGTAAAGTCAACAATAAAACAGTTTTAGTCGGTAATACAGCGTTAATGACAGCTCATGGTATTAATGTCCCACCTGATACTGATACCATCGTAGAATCCATCGTAATGATTGCCATTGACAATGAGTTTTCAGGCTATGTCACGATTGCTGACCAATTAAAGGAAGATGCTGTAGAAGCCATTAAAGGAATGCATAATGCCGGCATTAAGAAAATCATTATGTTATCGGGCGACAAGCCTTCTATTACCGAAAAGGTGGGGCTTGAACTGGGGCTCGAGCAAGCCAAAGGCGGCTTACTTCCCGAAGACAAGCTACACGAAGTAGAGGAGATGAAGAAAAACCCATCAGCCAATATTGCTTTTGTCGGTGACGGGATCAACGATGCACCCGTTTTGGCAGTAAGCGATGTAGGCATAGCTATGGGAGGTTTAGGAAGTGATGTTGCTATTGAAACCGCAGATGTGATTATCCAGACGGATCAACCATCAAAGATTGTAAAGGCCATAAAAATAGGTAGTTCTACACGGAAGGTAGTCTGGCAGAATATTGCATTGGCCTTTGGGGTAAAATTAATAGTAATGATTCTGGGGGCATTTGGTATGGCCTCTATGTGGGAAGCCGTATTCGCAGATGTAGGTGTGGCCTTTCTGGCTATTTTAAATGCGATAAGAATACAGAAAATGAAGTTTTAAACCGATTCTAATAGATAAGAAGTGTATCTGCAACACATCTGAATAACATAGATCAATAAATGAGTAACCTATTAAAGATATTTATAACAGTCGTCATATTGACTTGGTTTTGTCCTTCCAATGTTTTTGGAAATGAGATAAAAAAAGATATTCAAACCACCATTCATTTGCTGGACTACATTTCAAGGGATTATACCGCAGCAGTACAAAATGGAAAAGTGATAAATGATGGAGAATATGCAGAAATGCAAGAATTCAGCGATAAAGTAATCGGGCTTATCAAAAACAGTAAGTTAAATGATAATGAGAAGGCCAATATTTTAGCCGTATTAAAAAAATTAAAAAACCTTATAGACCAAAAGGCTCCCCATGAGGATATAACCACAGTAGCAGGGAAATCCAAGCAAGATATTATAGAGGTGACAGGGTTTAAAACTGCACCTTTTATATGGCCTAACCTCAAAAACGCGGAAATTTTATATGTACAGAATTGTACCCCCTGCCACGGGGTGAGGGGAGCCGGAGATGGCAAACTAGCTGCTGGATTAGTGCCAGCTCCTACTAATTTTCTAAACGATACCCTGATGCAGGAAATCGCACCCTTTCAGGCCTACAATACCATAAAACTGGGAGTGGAAGGAACTGCTATGCAAAGTTTTGAAAGCCTAACCGATGAGGAAATTTGGGATCTGGCATTTTACATAAAATCACTACGGTTTGAAACCGAAGATGATAATGAATCCGGTTTGCAACAGGAGTTTGAGCAGGCGAGCGCACATGTAAATCTTCAGGAGGTAGCCACTCTATCCGATGTGGAATTGTTAAAACGTCTTGAGTCGGATAACAAAAACGCAAAATTATCCCTTGCCGCTCTTAGAACACAATCTCCAAGGGATGTTAGCCGGGCACCCACATTGGATAGGGCAAAGACTTATTTAAAAAATGCCCTGCAAAATTATGCTACAGGGAATTATTCTTCTGCTCGTGAAGATGCCCTGGCAGCCTACCTCGAAGGTATTGAGCCTTATGAAGCGAGGCTGAAGGCCAATGACCCTGCTTTTACGGCAAGACTGGAGCAGCAAATGTTTAAAGTCAGACAAGTAATAGAGCAAAAAGCCGGAAAGTCAAAGGTGGAGACAGAAATCAACAATGGCCTTGACATGATAGATCAGGCCGGGAAATTGATGCAGGATAAAAAGCTTACTTATTGGCTTTCTTTTGCCTTATCTGCTTCTATCATGCTACGAGAGGGATTGGAAGCATTTTTGATCCTGGCCCTGATTCTCGCTTTGATACGTTCATCAGAATTAAAAAAGGCCGCCTTATGGGTACATTGTGGATGGGTAACCGCTGTTCTTTTTGGAGTTGGTGGGTGGTTTTTATCCGACTGGGTAATCGGGATAAGTGGTAAAAACAGAGAAGTCATGGAAGGAATGATTTCGCTGGTGGCAGTGATCGTATTGGCCTTTGTAGGGTTTTGGTTACATGACCATTCGCACGCCAAAAAGTGGAAAATGTTTATTGAAGAAAAAATAGGTAAACAGCTTAAAGCAGACAAAATGTTGGGTATTGCCTTTTTCTCTTTTATGGTAGTGTTTCGTGAGGCTTTTGAGTCAATTTTATTTTTACAGGCTATTAGTCTGGAAACTCAATCCGCTAATCAGTCATCAATAGGACTGGGGGTTTTAGCTGCTTTTGTATTGATCGCACTGTTTGCTATCCTGTTTGTAAGGTATGCTAAAAAGATTCCCGTAAGGCAGTTGTTTCGGTATTCAGCCTGGGTGATTATGCTATTGGCATTGATACTGATCGGTAAAGGTATCCATTCACTTCAGGAAGCCGGTTGGATATCCATAACCGGTCTTCCGGTGTCGGTGAATGTAGATTGGCTTGGGGTATTCCCAACACTTGAAACATTCGTTTCTCAAATTGTACTATTGGCAGCTATGTTAGTGATGTATTATTGGAGTAATCGTAAGAGTAACTTACTCATAAACAAAGACAAGGCGTGCTAAAAACTGAAAATCAATGTTATTAAACAAACGAATATCCATACTCGACTTTCTTAAAACAATTAAGATTGATATTGTACTTATTACAGCTTATGCAGTTGTGGTTGGTATTCTGGATCAATATGGATTTCTTGACAAGATTTCAGTTCCAGTAAGTGTCACAGCCGTGTTCGGTACCGCGGTAGCATTGCTTTTAGGTTTTCGCACAAACCAGGCTTATGAACGTTGGTGGGAAGCCAGAATTATTTGGGGAGCCATCGTAAACGACTCCAGAACACTGATCAGGCAGTGTGTGTCTTTTTTTGATAGAAGCAGCAAAAGTTATGAAACTTTGGTGAAGGATATGACCGAGCGGCAGATCATCTGGTGCTATGCCCTTGGTGAAGCATTGAGAAAATTGCCTCACTCAACCAGAGTAAAGCAATATCTTGATACACACAATATTGATGCTTTTAATCTGCCCAATGCGTTACTTTCGGAACATGCTGAAACGCTATTAGCAGCCAAAGGAAAAAACATGGTTAATGATTTTCAACAGGTGCAAATAGACAGTACAATAGCCCGTCTGTGTGACTCTATGGGAAAATGCGAACGGATTAAAAACACCGTTTTCCCAAAAGCCCACAGTCTTTTGATCCATACCATCATTTATGTTTTTGCCACCATGCTTCCGTTTGGGTTGTCGGATAAATACCTCTTGGTAGAAATTGGACTTACCATTGGCATCCCAATCATTTTTATTGCCATAGAAAAAACTTCCATACTCATGCAAGACCCTTTTGAAAACCGGCCATTAGATACACCCATGACTGATCTTGCGCAAACCATAGAAATCAATTTGAGGCAAATGATAGGTGATAAAAATGTGCCTCAAAAAAAAGAACCTGAAACTTATTACATTTTATAGCAATGGACTTTCAAACCGAAATAACGTTAATACCGAGATTACTGGTAGCCCTCGTACTGGGTGTACTGATAGGACTGGATAGAGAAATTGACGGCCATGCAGCCGGTATCCGAACCTATGCAGCAGTGTGTCTGGGTGCAACGCTCATTACCATTATCAATACCCATATAGAGGTGGCAGACCAGACCAGAATAGTGGCCAATATCGTTTCTGGTATTGGATTCTTGGGTGCCGGCATCATTTTCAGGGATAATTCAAAGCATTTCATTTCAGGGTTGACCACAGCCGCTACAATCTGGGCAACTGCCGCAGTGGGGATAGCGATTGGTTATGGCATGTACCTAATGGGAAGCATCTCTGCTGCTCTCTTGATTCTCCTTCTGGTCTCCCATCATTTCCCTTTTTTGAAGAAACAGCGACACAAACAAAATCAACAATGAAAAAACTACAGATAAAAATACCACTCATCCTGCCCGAAGTGCCGGACGAAAAAGATCAATGTGTTAATAAACTGATCCACCAGCTTCAGGACAAGGACGGTCTTGAAAAAGTACATGTGGCAGATGAAACCGACAATGGTGTGCCACAACTCTGCTTCCATTATGATCCGGAGTTGATCTCTATTGACCGGATCCAAAAACTGGCGGAGCAAACCGGGGCTGAAATCACCGGGAAGTTTGGTCATAAACTCATAGAAGTAGAGGGAATAAGGCATACACGCCATGCCCGTAACATAGAGCGAAACCTTAGAAACAAAGCGGGCATTCTGGAAGCCTCCGTTTCAGGTTCCGGCATGGTAAGACTGGAATTTGATACCACCAAAATAGATGAAGCGGAGATACTGAAATCGTTAAGGAAAGAAGGTCTTGACATACCGGATACGCAGGTAAGTGCTGAGCGATTTCTTCAGCAAGCCAAGAAATCTGAACAACAGGAAACCCAAGAAAAAGTGGATGAGCATTCACATGAGGAAGGTGAAGATCATGACCACTCACACGGTGGTATTTTCGGGAAAAATACAGAGCTGATCTTTTCCATCATCTGCGGGGCATTGCTTGGAATAGGTTTTGGGCTTTCTTATGTGGAGGCTATCCCTTCTTGGGTGAGCCTGTCACTCTATATCGGGGCCTATTTCTTTGGTGGATATTTCACGGCCAAAGAAGCTATTCAAACAGTTGCCAAAGGTGGCTTTGAGATAGATTTCCTAATGCTGGTAGCAGCCATCGGTGCGGCCATTCTGGGTGAATGGGCAGAAGGTGCCCTGTTGCTGTTCCTGTTCAGTATGGGACATGCCCTGGAGCATTATGCCATGAACAAGGCCCGTAAATCTATTGCTGCTTTGGCAGAACTGGCTCCTAAAACCGCCTTGCTCAAGAGAAATGGAAAAACAGAAGAAGTAGGTATAGAAGAACTGAGCATTGGAGACATCATCGTAGTGAAGCCTAATAGCAAAATTTCTGCTGATGGTGTGGTAGTAGATGGTCGGAGTAGCGTAAATCAAGCACCTATTACCGGGGAAAGTGTGCCCGTGGATAAAGAACCTGTGGATGATCCCGATAAAGACTGGTCACAGGAAAAAATCATCAAAGAAGAGAACCGTGCCTTTTCCGGTACGATCAATGGCAATAATACACTGGAAATCAAAGTGATCAAAGTAGCGAAGGACTCTACACTCTCCCGCCTTGTGAAACTGGTCAATGAAGCCCAGACCCAGAAGTCGCCTACCCAGCAACTTACGGACAAATTTGAGAAGTATTTTGTGCCTGCTGTATTGGTATTGGTGGTGTTGCTCAATTTCGCTTTTTTAGTTATTGACGAAACTTTTAGCGAAAGCTTCTACCGTGCCATGGCCGTACTGGTAGCTGCCAGCCCTTGTGCTTTGGCTATTGCCACCCCGAGTGCGGTGCTAAGTGGAGTAGCCCGGGCAGCCAAAAGTGGGGTGCTTATCAAAGGTGGCCGCCCATTGGAAGATTTAGGCGTACTTACTGCCCTGGCTTTTGATAAAACGGGCACACTAACAGAAGGTAAGCCTAAGTTAACCGAAGTGGTAGCCCTGGGTGATGTGAAAGAAGAAGAACTCCTGAAGATAGCAATTGCGGTAGAGGGGCTTAGTGATCACCCACTGGCAAAGGCCGTAGTGCGTGACGGAAAAGAGCGACTGAAGGGTGCTGACATACCTGAGGCGAAAGACCTGGAGGCAGTGCTTGGGAAAGGGATCAAAGCCACATTGGGAAGTGACAAAGTCTACATTGGCAACCTGGACCTGTTTGAGTCACTGGATGAAAAGAAGCCATCAAAGGAAATAGAAGAAAAAGTAAAATCCTTAGAGTCTGCTGGCAATACTACCATGCTCATCCGACAGAATGACGATTACATAGGCATCATCGCCCTGATGGATACGCCAAGAGAAGAAGCAAAAAATACCTTAGAGCAATTGAAAAAGATCGGTATCAAACGCATGATCATGCTCACCGGTGACAACCAGAAAGTGGCCGATGCAGTGGCCAAAGAAATCGGGCTTACAGATGCCTGGGGCAGTTTGCTACCAGAAGAAAAAGTAGAAGCCATTAAAGAGCTTAGACAAAAAGAAGACAAAGTAGCCATGGTAGGCGATGGCGTGAATGATGCTCCGGCCATGGCCAACAGTACGGTAGGCATAGCCATGGGAGCGGCAGGAAGTGATGTTGCCCTGGAAACAGCTGACATTGCTCTGATGGCCGATAAGCTGGAAACCTTACCTTTTGCAATCGGTTTAAGTAGAAAGGCCAAAGGCATTATCAAGCAAAATCTCTGGGTGAGTCTGGGAATAGTGGCTTTGCTCATTCCTTCAACCATTTTTGGTCTGGCCAATATCGGTATTGCAGTGCTTATTCATGAAGGTTCAACCTTGGTGGTAGTCTTTAATGCATTGAGGTTGTTAGCGTACAAGAAACACCTCTAACAACAGATTTAACCATTTAATAATATGAGCATAGCAGAAGACATACTTCAGGATCATGGCATTCTTTCAACTGATACTCGTTCCAAAGTCATTGAATACATTCTTAGGAAGGAAACAGCTTGTAGTTTGAAAGAACTTCAACATGCTTTGGCTATTACTTCCAGGCAGGAAAAGCCGGTAAATAAAACAACTTTTTATCGCACCATAGACCTTTTTGAAGAAAATGGAATTGTACACAGGATTGATGATGGTACAGGAATAGCAAAATATGCCATATCAAAGCATGACTCTGCCGAAGGGAAATGGCATCTCCACTTTCGCTGTGAAGTGTGTAATAGAACCTTCTGTTTACCTGATCCTATACCAAATGAGCTACTTTCAATTGGGGGCAATCATCGTGTAAAGAAGGTAAATATGGTACTCCAGGGTATCTGTGAAAAATGTTGTGAAAATTTACCGAATGAATAAAAGCACATTCAAAATAACCAAAATGGACTGCCCCTCTGAGGAGCAAATGATCCGCATGAAATTGGAATCTCATTTATTAACCAGGATCAAACGCTAATGTAATAATTGTTACAGTGTTTTTGCTTTTAATCCGTTAGGTTATTACAGAACTAAAAACCATATAAAATGAAATACTATAGTGAAAAAACATTGAATGATGTAAGCTTTGAAGAAGCCATACAAATGGTCACTGAAGCATTGAAAGCAGAAGGCTTTGGGATACTCACTGAAATAGATGTGAAGGAAACCATGAAAAAGAAGCTGGATGAAGATTTTCGGCCTTATAAAATCCTGGGAGCATGTAACCCTCCCTTCGCATTTAAAGCATTACAAGCTGAGGATAAAATCGGAACCATGCTGCCCTGCAATGTTATTGTGCAACAAACGGATGCTGGTGTGGAAGTAGCGGCTGTCAGTCCCAAAGCTTCAATGGCAGCTGTAGATAATGCAGCGTTGGCTGACATAGCCACTGAAATTGAAGCCCTTCTGAAAAAAGTGATAGCAGCATTATAGCGTGGAAGTTTTAAAACATCCGGCAGTATCTTGTGCTTTTGATTGCAGCCATGATTTTTGTCTGGCAAATATTGGTATTGCTGTACATGAAGGTTCTACACAGGTGGTAGTCTTTGATGAGCTGAGGTTGTTGGCTTATAAAAAGTAATGTTGCCTATTTTAAATGAAGCCAACCCCAGGTTCGTGTCCTCACAGTGTCCTCACGAACCACATCCCTTTGAGGTGATAAGATTCGAAGTGAATTTAAATGAACCCAAATCAATTTAGAAGATGAATTCAAATAAACAGATTTCAAGAATCGCAGGAATTTTAATTCTATTCGGAATAATTGCAGGACTATTAAGCATTGTCCCTTCGGTAGAAAGTACCGATTTCCTCAAAGAAGTATTTCCTAATAAAAGTCAAGTATTGTCTGGAGCAGTTTTTCAATTTCTGTTGGTTCCAATCTACATTGGATTTGCACTTATACTATATAAGACCCTAAAAGCACACAAGGAAAACAGTGCTATTGGATTTGTGGGATTTAGGATGATAGCAGGGGCATTTCAAATTTTTGGAGTGATTTTACTACCCCTGTTCATTTATCTTAGTAAGACTTATCTGACTTCTGCAGGGGAAAGTTTGCTGTACCTTGAAAAATTAGGTGAAATGTTAAAGATAATCAGGGATTTGACCAACCATTTGGGCGTAATGGTAGCAACGGGATTAGGTAATCTATTGCTGTACCATATCCTTTTTAGCGGAAAGTATATTCCGAAGTGGTTATCGACATGGGGCATCATTGGAAATGCACTTATAATCCTGGCAAGTTTCCTGATATTATTCCAGGCTGTTGATGTGATATCAACGACATATATTGCTATAACCATACCACTGGTTGTACAAGAATTGGTTTTTGCTTTTTGGTTAATCTTCAAAGGATTGAATCCGGAGAATGCAAACCAATTAAAATGAAATAAAAAACGAACGCGCAACATTGCATGAAGAACTACCAAAATTTAGATCATGCCAGTAGGGCGGCTCAACCATAACAACTAATTAAAGATGATATTCTATTGGTACACTATTTTGAAAATTCTGATTCAGAAGAACTTCCAGAGTAAAATTGAATATAATAGAACAATAAGGCGAACTTTTAGAGTGGGGATTTTTGATTGTGATGGTTTACGGGTTATGACAGCTTCAAAATATCCTGTGTACATGGATTTCATACGATGGGAATTAATTGCCAGGTCAAAATATTTGAAGCTACTTATGAACAAAGGACTTGCTCCGGCTTTAGGTTCTCAAAAAATAATATATCGAAAACCTTTGAAAATATGGACCAAGTTTGATGTTGTGTTGGAGTCAGTTGGAATAGATGAGAAATGGATTTATCATGTGCATTATTTCGAGCAAAAAGGTGCGGTTAAAGCAATAGGTATTACCAGATCTTTACCCTGGAAAAAAGATGTTTCAGTTTCTGTCCCTGAATTGGCAAGGGAATTAGGTGCTACGGAAATAACCGAACCGCCCACCTGGGTTTTAAAATTATTTGAAGATGATAATGAAATAGTGACAAAGAGCCAACAGAAAAAATTTACCGAATGAATAAAAGCACATTCAAAATAAGCAAAATGGACTGCCCCTCGGAGGAGCAAATGATCCGCATGAAGCTGGAACCTCTCAGCCAGGTAAAGCACCTGGAGTTTGACATTCCGGCACGTAAGCTGGAAGTATTTCATCAGGATGAAGTACTGCCTATACAAAATGCCATCAGTGAACTAAACCTCAACGATCAACTCCAAGGTACTTCTGAGGCAGAAATGCCCATTGCCGAAGACGAGACCAAGCACAGGAAAATACTGTGGTGGGTGCTGGGCATCAATTTTGGATTTTTTGTAGCCGAAATGACCACCGGATGGATATCCAGCTCCATGGGCCTGATAGCCGACTCGTTGGATATGCTGGCTGATTCTATTGTTTATGCTCTGAGTCTATTTGCGGTGGGGGCAGCTATTTCCCGTAAGAAAAAAGTAGCAAAGATCAGTGGTTATTTTCAGATGGGGCTGGCACTGCTTGGCTTTTCGGAAGTATTACGCAGGTTTTTCACCCAAAGCGAAACGCCCCTTTTCCAGTGGATGATTATCGTTTCCCTGCTGGCTTTAGTGGGTAACCTCGTCTCATTATGGCTGATCAACAAGGCAAAAAGCAAAGAGGCCCACATGCAGGCCAGTGCAATTTTCACTTCTAATGACATCATCGTCAACGGAGGGGTAATACTGGCTGGTGTACTGGTTTATTTTCTGGAAAGTAAGTGGCCCGACCTGGCGATTGGGGGCATTGTTTTCGCCTTTGTAATGCGAGGAGCAGTAAGGATTTTAAAGTTAGCGAAATAAGCGAAATATGTTACAAATACTGGAATTTACCAAAAACAATGTAATAGCCACGAAAGCTCAGGAAAACCTGACTGAAGCTGACATTCAAAAAATTCACCCGCTGATTCATAACATCGTGAACCGTGGGCAGAAAGTACGGTGGTACTTTGAGATGGAAAATTTTTCCGGATGGAAATTCAATGCCTTCTGGAAAGATTTAAAAATGGATATGTCTCACGCTGACGATTATGAAAAGATCGCCATGGTGGGCGACAAAAAATGGCAGGATTGGATCACTCAGTTCATGAAGCCATTCACCAATGCTGAAATCCGATACTTTGATAGTGAACAAAAAGAAGAAGCAAAGGAATGGATCAATCAGTAGATAGGAGCAACACCGGGTTAGCGTATATCAGAGAGACTGCCCGCAAGTTTTTGGATAGGGAAACCTCGGGTGGTTTGCTTTTAATTGCAGCTACGATTTTCGCTTTGGTTTTGGGCAATTCCCAATGGGCCGATGCATATCATCACTACTCTATTAAGTGCTTTAGGTGGTATGGTTGTGCCTGCCCTTATTTTTGTAGCCCTAAATTCCGGTACTGAAAATATTAGAGGATGGGGAATACCTATGGCTACCGATATTGCCTATTCCTTGGGTATCATCGGTTTATTGGGCAAAAGAGTGCCGTCACAGCTTAAAATCTTCTTGGTGGCTCTCGCCATAGCTGACGACCTGGGAGCCATATTGGTTATAGCCCTGTTTTACAGCAATGAGCTGAGTTGGTTATTCCTTGGCGCTGGTGCAGGTCTATTTGTGTTATTAATGCTTTGCAATCGGTTTGGTGCAAAAAGCCTGTTTTGGTATATTTTGGGAGGTTTGGCCTTGTGGTACTGCTTTCTCAACTCAGGGGTGCATCCTACAATAGCAGGGGTGCTCTTCGCCATTACCATTCCTGTAAAACCCAAACTGGACAGCAAAATTCTGAAAGAGCGTACTGCTAAGAATGTGGCCGCACTTGAAGAAACGGACATTGAGAACCGCGACCCCATGCAAGACGCTCGCCAAAGCAAAATATTGAAGGCGATTAAAAAGGATACCGAAAATTCAAGACCTCCTTTGCTGAAGCTAGAAAATGCATTGATTGATTTTAACGCCTTTTTTATCATTCCGATCTTTGCTATTGCCAATGCGGGTGTAAAACTTGATGTCAGTCTTTTGGAAGTGCTTTCAGGTTCTCTTGGGCTAGGTATATTGCTAGGTTTGGCACTAGGAAAAGTACTAGGGATCAGTCTTTTTGCTTTTATTGGTGAAAAGTTCGGCCTCTCAGAACTTCATGCCTCTCTGCGCTGGAAGCACATTATCGGCATGGGCATGATAGCTGGTATAGGTTTTACCATGTCACTTTTTATTACAAACCTGGCTTTTACAGACCCTGAGTTGGTTAAAGTCTCAAAGATCAGTATTTTAATTGCCTCATTGATTGCTGTTTTAGGAGGAGTAATCACCTTATTATTTACAAAACCCAAAATTGAAACCCAATGATACATTTAAGAATATTTTTACCTATATTTTTTCTACTCTATTTTCTGCTTACATTCTTAATGTACGCACCAAAACGAAAAGATAAACCACCTAAGCTCAAAACAGTTACTTTATTAAATAACCTAATATGGCTTTTGGTGATTGCTCTTACTACAGTTTTCTCGCTGTTTCCTAAGGTTTACCATCAATATGTTGTGCCATTTGAAACCTTAAAAACCCATACGTTAAGTTGGGTAGCTATTGGAATCATGTCTGTTGCATTTATGGTTGTATTTTCGGCCAAAAACCAACAACGATTGAATAGAGGAAGTGAACAGAAGGGTTGGCTATTGCTTACGAAAGGCATCTATTCTAAAACAAGAAACCCGCTACATCTGGGGCAATTAATCACGCTTATTGGCTTTTTTCTCTGTATTCCCAGCATCTATTCAGGTATTATATTGTTACTTGGAGCCTTTATCGTATTTGTGAGAGTTGGGCTAGAAGAAAAGGTACTGGAGAATGTTTTTGAGGAAGATTATCTGGCATATGAGAGGAAAGTGGATAGGTGGGGTTAAAAGAAATCAATTCTGGATTTGTAGCCACAATCATTCAATCTGGTATTTACCATCATTGAGGTTATTGGAGGACTATATACCAATAGCTTAGCGATTCTATCAGATGCGCTACATGATTTGGGAGATAGCCTGAGTTTGGGTCTCTCCTGGTATTTTCAAAAGCTGTCAAAGAAAGGAAGAACCAAAAAATTCTCATACGGATACAAACGATTCTCATTGTTGGGCGCAATCATTAACTCTATCGTTTTGGTAGCAGGATCAATCTTTATTCTTACTACTTTTTGGCTTTGGTCTTGACAGTTTTGTGGAAGTGTTCTCCGGAATTGGCATTGCCCACATGATCTGGAGAATGAAAAAGTATGATATTTTCAGACGAGATTCATTTGAAAAAACAGCACTTAAAATTACTGGTTCAGCTTTCTACCTGTTAACTGTAGGCTTGATTTTGGGCGCTGGAAATAGCATCTACTTTGGTTTGAAACCTGAGACTACATTGATCGGAATAGTACTTTCCATCTCGTCTATTCTTATCATGTATTTTCTCTTTAGGGCTAAGTTAAATGTGGGCAATAAGCTGAAGTCAGCTCCCATCATTTCTGATGCAAATTGTACAAAGACTTGCTTCTATCTTTCGTTTATATTATTAGGCTCAAGTGTAATATATGAGCTATTCAAAATTCCTTACATCGATGCTATTGGTAGTTTAGGTAAATGAAGTGGAAGTGGTGAAAGGATTGTCTCCGGGGGAAGTAGTTGTCACCAAAGGAGCTTACCAGGTAAAAATGGCCTCTATGTCCGGACAGGCACCCGCCCATGGGCATGCACATTAAAATAGTTGATTGATCATGCTAAACAAAATATTATCAATTTCATTACAAAACCGATTGCTGGTGCTTCTGGGTGCAGTGGTCCTCAGTGCAGCTGGTGTATACATTGCACGAAACATGAACGTGGATGTATTCCCGGACCTGACGGCTCCCACCGTAACGATCCTTACCGAAGCCCATGGCATGGAGTCCGAAGAAGTCGAAAAACTGGTGACCTACCAGCTGGAAACGGCCATGAACGGCTCGCCCAATGTGCGCCGGATCCGGTCCTCTTCTGCAGCCGGGATCTCTATTGTCTGGGTGGAGTTTGACTGGGGAACGGATATTTATCGTGCCCGACAAATTGTTAGTGAACGCATCCCCATGGTACGTGAGAATTTACCTTCGGGTGTAGGCTCACCAACCATGGCCCCCATTTCATCCATCATGGGTGAAGTCATGCTGTTAGGAGTACGGTCGGACAGTCTGTCTCCGATGGAGCTGCGCACCCTGGCAGACTGGATGATACGCCCCCGGATCAAGTCTATTGGCGGTATTGCCAATGTAATTGTGATCGGTGGCGATTACAAACAATACCAGGTTCTGGCCCATCCGGAAAAGCTGAAGTATTACAATGTGAGCCTGGATGACCTACTGGAAAAAGTGCAGGAAAGTAATGTGAACGCCCCGGGAGGATTCCTGAATGAATATGGCAACCAGTACATCATCAAAGGAAGTGGCCGGGCCTATTCCCTGGAAGACCTGGAAGAAGCAGTAGTCAAAAATGTAAACGGCGAATCAATCAAAGTGAAGGATCTAGCCACGGTGACCATTGGTGCTGCTGACAAGATTGGAGACGGATCCCTGAATGCAGCCCCTGCGGTGATCCTGACCATTTCCAAGCAGCCGGATATCAATACGCTAGATCTGACCGACCGGTTGGATGAAGCCATTGCGGACCTGAAACATACACTGCCTGAAAGCGTGGAGATCAAAAGCCACATTTTCCGGCAGGCCAACTTCATTGATGCATCCATTGAAAACCTGAATCAGACCCTGTTGGAAGGGGCGTTTTTTGTGGTCATCGTGCTGTTTATCTTTTTGATGAACTGGCGGACGACCGTCATTTCCCTGGTGGCCATTCCGGTTTCACTGATTGTATCCATCCTGGTATTGAAGATGTTGGGATATACTATAAATACGATGAGTCTCGGCGGTATGGCGATTGCCATTGGCGCCCTGGTGGATGATGCCATCATTGATGTAGAAAATGTATTCAAACGCTTACGGGAAAACATCCGAAAGCCCAAAGCAGAACAATTGCCGGTGCTGACGGTGGTCAAGGATGCTTCGGTAGAGATACGAAGTTCGATCATCATTGCCACGCTCATCATCATCGTGTCTTTTGTGCCTTTATTCTTCCTGAGTGGTATGGAAGGAAGGTTATTGCAACCGCTGGGTATTGCGTTTATCACTTCGGTATTGACCTCCCTGATTGTAGCCGTGACCTTAACTCCTGTACTCTGCTCGTGTTTGCTGAAAAGCGAAAAGGTGCTGAATCAACAGGCAGAGGGCACAAAGGTTGAACGCTGGCTCCAGGCTCGTTATGCCGGTACGCTGGAGCGGGTCCTCAAATTCCCTAAAACCGTGATTGGCTTGACCGTTGGTGCGTTTGTAATCAGCTTGGTTTTGATGACCCAGCTGGGCCGAAGCTTCCTGCCGGAGTTCAATGAAGGTTCGCTGGTAATCAGTGCTGTTGGTGTACCCGGCATGTCACTGGAAGAAAGCAATAAAAACGGTCAGCTGATCGAGAAGCGGCTATTGGATATGCCGGAAGTGGAAGTAGTGACCCGAAGAACCGGACGTGCAGAGCTCGACGAACATGCTCAGGGTGTAAATGCCGCTGAAATAGATGTGCCGTTTACATTGGATGGAAAATCAAAAGAGGAGTTCTTTGAAGAAGTACGTAATAAACTTAGTGTGGTACCCGGAGTGAACATCACCCTGGGACAGCCCATAGCCCACCGGATTGACCACATGCTTTCTGGCACGCGTGCCAATATTGCTATCAAGATTTTTGGAGATGACCTTCAGCGATTATTTGAATTGGGTAAGAATGTGGAAACCAATATTCAATCTATTGAAGGGATGGCGGACGTGGCAGTCGATCAGCAAATCGAGGTGCCACAGATCCGGATCACTCCTAAAAGACAAATGCTTGCTGCCTACGGGATGACTGTTGGGAATTTAATGGAACAGGTAGATGTAGCCTTCGCAGGTGAAAAGGCAGGTGAAATCTACGAAGGTCAAAAGTACTTTGACCTGGTGGTCCGGTTTCAAAAGCAGTTCAGGAATCGCATTGAAATCCTTCGTGAAGCACTGATTTCCCTGCCCAATGGCGGGGTCATTCCTTTGGACCAGTTGGCTACTATTGGTTCTGTGAGTTCCCCGAACACCATATCCAGAGAAAATGTAAGACGGAAGATTGTAGTTGCTGCGAATGTACAGGGACGTGATTTACGGGGTGTCGTCAATGAGATTCAACAGATTGTGGAAATGAACATTGACCTACCCGAAGGGTATCGGGTGGAATATGGCGGGCAGTTTGAGAGTGAAGCTAAGGCTTCTCAATTACTGATGATTACAGCTGTGGTAGCGATCCTGATTATCTTCCTGTTGCTCTATTTTGAGTTTCAGGATGTGAAGCTTTCTTTCATCGTGCTGATCAATTTGCCATTGGCATTGATTGGTGGAATACTGATCGTGTATTTTACTTCAGGGATCATCAGCATAGCCGCTACGATCGGTTTTATCAGTTTGTTTGGGATTGCAACCCGTAACGGCATCCTGCTGGTGTCAAGATATGAGGATTTGCGGAAAGAAGGACTGCAGGGATTTGAGTTGCTTAAGACCGGAGCGCTGGACCGGCTGAATCCGATCCTGATGACCGCTTTCACCACTGGTTTGGCATTGATTCCACTCGCCCTGAAAGGTGGTGAGCCAGGTAACGAAATTCAGAGCCCGATGGCGGTGGTGATTCTTGGGGGATTGCTGACTGCTACCCTACTTAATTTGGTGGTGATCCCGTGTGTGTATGCCTTAACGACCGAGCGATAAGATCATCTTCATATTTTACACTAAAGCAACCATTCGGAAATCCCGGATGGTTACTTTGGATATTTTGAAAATAAAAACTTTGAATTTTCCCTGCTCTTTCGAGATTTACTAGGATTTTTGGTAAGCTAAACCGGCAGTTTACTTGGATTTCTGTTACACTGCTTCATAACCTATTTTGTTCTAATTCCTCATCACCTATAATTATGAGATAGTCGAAATTAATGTTTATACCGTTTCCACTTCTGAGTACGATAAAATGGTCCCAAATAGCCACGGATCATCAAGGTATCATCATTTTCCATCCAAAATTTCGCCCAGTAGACAGTGCCATTGGCCGGATCCAAGATGGGACCGTTATTCCAATTCCCGCCATTTTCCTGAAACCCATACATAAATTTCAATCCCACCACCGGCTTGTCCTTCAGGTAGCCCTCGCATTCCACACAAACCGGGTAATTCCCCTCATGTGGGAGTAAAAACAGCTTCTCAACTGTACCCACCAGTTCATCATGCTTTACCTGAAGTCGTACATGCGCCTTTACCATCTGGTACCGTTCATCGATGGTCTCCCATAGCCCGCTAATGCCACTACCCTCTACCCTTCTCCAGTTCTGTGTTCGGTAAAACAAGTCAAACGGTCCACCATATCCTCTTACGCGGAGTTCATCCGGACCTTCAAACCATATTTTACTGCTATAAACCGTGCCACTTTCCGGGTCAAGTACCTTACCGCCAGTCCATTCATTTCCTGATTTGGAAAAGCTCCAAAGAAATGGAAGCCCCACAACTGGCTTATTTTTAAAATCTCCAGGACAATTGGTGCAGATGGGATTTTCTCCCTGATTGGATTGAAGAATGATGCTATCAATTTTTCCTTCCCAAGATTGGGTCTCCGCATTTTCATAAATGCTGATCACGGACAGAGGTGCTCCCGTAGTCTCATTGAAAGTCATCCACTTTCCCTCAGGAGATTGGCCGTAAGCGGAAACTGTCGAAAGGAGTAATAAAATCAAGACTTTATATTTGGCCAGCTCTGTCTTTTTACGTGATGTGACCTCTTGAAATTGTTCCTCATATCGCTCATCATTGGTTTTCATCCATTTGTCCCACCATAGAAAATATAAGCCATAATTGCAGTTGAAATAATGGTGGTGCATGTTGTGATGTGTAGTGGTGGTATGCCAGTTGAACCACTTATTCTTTATGAAACCTTTGGGGAAAAGCTCAAAGCCCAGATGACCATGTACATTCCGAAGGATCATATAGGTCAGGAAAATGAATAAAGCAAGTCCGTGAACAGGGAGGAAAGTCAGTATTATGGGTAGTACCAATGCCTGGATCACAGCTTCTATTGGATGGAACGAATACGCAGCCCAGGGAGATGGAATTGTACTCATGTGGTGTACTTTGTGTACGTACTTATAGATTCGGGGATGATGCATCCACCGGTGCGTCCAGTAGAAATAAGTGTCGTGAAACCCAATCATGAGGACCAGACTCAGAAAAAAGTAGATCCAGCCGTATTCCTGAATGTCACCATAGATATGAAAGTATCCGTGTTTATTGCCCAGATGCACCCCCAGACCGATGGTTGCGAATATGAGTACGGTGCTCATAGAGTATCGAAACTCAAACCAGAGCCTGGAGGTCCTTGGCCACCTGGACTGAATAAACCGATGTGTTAATCCCTTTTTCAAGAATATCCAGAAGAGCAGAAAAGCAGTACCTGCCGGAATGAAGTAGCGTAGAAAATCTATTAGAATTACCTTGCCATAAACAGATAATAATTCGTTGTGAAGTGGTTCCATAATTTTAGTTTTTATGAACCAAGCTATGGTTGGGTTTTGGTAGTTTCTCTGCAGAGATGAACAATGTTGGCCGATTTTGAAATCGGCAAGGATTAGTTGCCCAAGTGTTTTTTCCGGTAGTCTGTTGGGGTCAGTCCGGTGGCCAGCTTGAATGCCCGGTTAAAGGGGCCAATGGAATTGAAGCCGGTCTTGTAGGCAATTTCCAGTACGGTCAGATCCGATTGGGCCGGATCTTTCAGCAAACCGGTGGCTTCCTTGATCCGGTAAGCATTGATGAAATCAATAAAATTGCGGTATCCCATTTCCTGGTTAATCACCCTCCTTACCCGGTATTCCTGTTCGCCAATAACTTCAGCCAGCTGGCCAATCGTAAGCTTTTCCTTCCGATACAATTGCTGGTCAAGCATGACTGACTGGATTTTTTCGATGATTTGAGGATGTTGGATGTCTGTACCTTTCTTACGTGTATCAAACAGACGACTTTTGATAGAGACATTCATCGCAATAAAAAGGGTATTGAAAAGTAATATCGTACTTCTCTGGACCAGTCTGGGCCATTCCTGCTCATCTCTGGACAAACCCAGTTCGGACAGGATGGTGATAAGTACCACCAACCCAATGAAATAGGTGAAGTATTTCCGCAACCGAATCCTATCCTCATCCAGATCCGTCCGTTTACCGGATTGTGCTTCGATGATGGCCAGCACAATGAAAAAGAGCGAAATCGTCCTTCCCACTATGGCTGTCATTTTATCCCATTGTGTGAAACCGACAAGCAAGTAAAGCCCATAATAGAGCAACGTAGTGGATACAAGGTAAATCAAAAGCCTGTTGAAAGGGATGGGATCGTCATTAAAAAGTGTTCGTGCCACCAGCCAGAAAGAAAACGGAAGCAAAAACGGACCCAGCAGAAGGATCCCCTTTAATATTGGATCATTTACAAGATCGATGATCAGGTAAAAGAGGACACACCCGATAAACCCGGTAATTGCAAAAGCACCCCTGACCTTTTCTCTGTCTTTGATTATTAGTATGACCGAAAGGATCAGACTATATGCAGCCAGGTAGTTTATATAGGAATAAATAGCCTCCGTCACTTTATAAAGCTAAAAATAAAAGAACCAATCTTTCTGAAGGTTCTTATGTTTAATTCATTCTAAGTGATATAATTAGTGCTGACACCAGGGTAATTGCACCAATCAATAGTACGGCAATTTCAATTCCAAAAAAGTCAGCCGTTATGCCCGTGGCAATCGCCCCGATCGCATAACCCAGGTCCCGCCACAACCTAAATACCCCGATACTATTGGCGCGTTGTTGTGGGTGGGTATAGTCGGCAATGGCTGCCAGAAAGGTTGGATAGACCACAGCCGTACCGATTCCCAGTAGAATACTTAACAGGGTGAACTGTGCAAAAGAATCCATAAAAATCATAGCTATAATTGCGGCACCCTGCATTGCCATGCCCCAGAACAGCATGTGTTTTTTCACCCAGATATCCGCCAGCTTACCAGTGATAAGTTGTCCCAATCCCCATACTAATGGATAAATAGCTACTACTTTTCCAACTTCGGCTATACTGAAACCCTTGCTGGCCAACAGCATAGGAAACAGACCCCATATCATCCCATCATTCAGGTTATTGACCAATCCAGCTTGTGTGATGGAACCGAGATTCGGATTTAACCAGGATGTTTCCGCGAAGATGTTCTTCAGCTTCCGAACCTGGCTTACTTCGGTTTCCGAATGGACGTGATGCACCGTATCTCTAACAAAAAAATAGCTTAGGACTAAGCCGGCAACTGCAAAGCCAATACCCAGATAGAAAGGATATGGACGCAGGCCATATTCGGAAGCCATCCAGCCTGTGAGAAAAGCCACCAAGCCCACAGCCAGGTAGCCTGCCGATTCATTCAACCCCATGGCGAGCCCCCGGTTTTTGTCACCTACCAGGTCAATTTTCATGACGACGGTGCTGGACCAGGTTAGGCCCTGATTGATCCCCAGTAAGATGTTGGCTGCGATGATCCAGTTCCAGCTCGTTGCATAAATCAGGATAAGTGGCACAGGAAGTCCTATTAACCAGCCAATTACAAGTAGGTTCTTACGTCCGATCCTGCTGGCAAAGGCGCCGGTATAATAGTTGGTGATGGCCTTGGAGATACCAAATACGACAATGAATGAAAGAATGGCTGTCTTCGCTGCGATACCAAAGTCCGCTTCGGCGATCTGAGGAAGAATGGTACGCTCCAATCCAACCATGCCCCCCACAAAGCCATTAATGATGACCAGTATGGTGAATTGCTTCCAGTTTTCTTTTAGTCCTAATTTAACGTTCATGGTTTAGGATATAGCTCAACGATTGGCCCCTACTTCCAGATCAAGTGTATTTATATCCTTGAAATCTCCGGAAATGTTTTTTTCAACGATTTTTAGGTAGTTTTCGGGTGGATCCGGAATCCTTTTAAGCAAATATTGGATGAACTCCTGTTCGTCTTTTTTGAGCAAAGGGAGGTCCTGCATTATATCTTTTAATGAAGACTGAATGGGTTGATGGTCAAATGCTACAGGTTGGCTAGTGTGACCAGGCATCACAATAATTGAACCGTCCAGTCGAATAAGCTTCCGGATAGAATAGTAAAGCATGATTGCTTTCTTATCAGCCTCTTCCCTATCAGCTTTCAGGTCCGGCCTTCCCACTCCATTGGTAAACAGGGTATCGCCAGTGAGAAGCACCTTGTTATCAATCAGATAACTTGTACTCTCAAATGTATGACCGGGTGTTCCTATAGCTCTAACTTTTATCTTACCAAGGCTAATAATGTCTCCGTCTGCTATTGAGTTGAACGGATATTTTAATTTGTCATTGGCAGGTATAGAAGGTTTATTCCCGTTCTTTTCTGCAAGTTCTTTTGTTCTGCTCAGATGATCCGCATGTATGTGGGTATCTGTGGCGTATTTGAGGTTCAGTCTGTTCTGATCCAGGTGGTCCTGATAAACCTCCACAGGCAAAGAAGCGTCGATAACCAGGGCTTCATCAAGTGAGATGATCAAATAGGATAGACATCCCTTTCCAGTGCGCCTGAATTGAATGATCTTAAAGCCATCGAAGGCGTTGTCAGCAGTATTCCAGGAAAGCCTCCAGGTTCTCATGCCCCCTTGGAGGCTGTACGCTTCATATCCCGAATTTTGCAACATTTTGGCTGCAATCAAACTGGTCTTTCCACCGGCACATACAGTGACTACAGGAATAGATTTATCCCATTCCATCGATTTGAACGTTTTGGGATTATTCTTCTTCAACTCGCTGTAGACATCGACATGAATACTGCCGGGAATCTTCCATTCCTCGCGTTCATTGAGCGGTCTTACATCAAGAACATTTACTTTTTTGCCGGAATCCAGCCAATCTCTAAGTGTTTTGGTACTGATCTCTCTTTGCCCCATTGTATCGGTGTTTTCTACAAAGGACTGGGTTGTCCGGATCAATTCCTTTTACAATTGTTAAATAATCAGGGAATTGAACTTCTGATCCGACTCAGACTTACCTGGGTGATACCCAAATAGGAAGCAATATGTTTCAATGGAATTTCTCTAACCACCGCAGAGGATTTTTCGATCAGCAAATTATATCGTTCTTCAGCGGAGTGGAACTGAAGGCTTTCGAGTCTATTGATTGTATCAACATAGGATCTTTCTACTACCTTTCTGAAGAGTCTTTCCACCTGATGATGCTGGTCAAACAGTTTAAAAAGTGGACCGGAAGGAATAGCAATAAACGAGGTATCACTTAATGCCTGTCGAGTAGGTAAGGGGAATTTCACCCCAAACCTCTCACAGAACCG